>MDSV01138311.1_pt1 | contig 76084 bp, 75 predicted proteins | sample 810851 | NCBI WGS metagenome assembly MDSV01 (sample SAMN05326640, study PRJNA326480) | marine metagenome | isolation source: seawater | place: Atlantic Ocean: North East | collected 2012
ATACTCTGTAGGTGAAGCTGGTAGAGTTGGCACTCCTGGTAGAAGAGAGATAGGTCACGGAAAATTAGCTTGGAGAGCAATCAATCCATTACTTCCTTCCTCTGAAGAATTCCCTTATACAGTTAGAATAGTCTCTGAAATAACAGAGTCTAATGGTTCTTCTTCAATGGCAACAGTTTGTGGAACATCTTTAGCCCTTATGGATGCTGGTGTGCCTATAAAAAAGCCAGTTGCCGGCATAGCAATGGGATTAATCAAAGAAAAGGATAAGTATGTTGTGTTATCTGATATACTTGGTGATGAAGATCATTTAGGAGATATGGACTTTAAAGTTGCTGGAACAAAAGATGGAATTACTAGTCTTCAAATGGATATCAAAATAACTTCCATTACTAGTGAAATTATGAAGATAGCCTTGGATCAAGCTCTTGAGGGTAGGAAGTATATTTTGGCAGAGATGAAAAAAGCTATTTCTAAACCTAGAACTAACCTTGCAGAAAATGCTCCAAAAATTAAAGTTATGAAAATAAAAACAGAGAAAATCAAAGAAATAATAGGTCCATCCGGAAAGGTTATTAAGGGTATTTGTGAGTCTACCAATTCAAAGATAGATATTGACGATACTGGCACTTTGAAAATAGCATCTCCAAATGATGAAGCTTTAGAAAAGGCTGTTAAAATGATAAATGACATTATAGTTGAACCAGAAATGGGTGTTATTTATAAAGGTAAGGTAGTAAAAACTGTTGATTTTGGAGCTTTTGTTAATTTTCTAGGAAATAGAGATGGTTTAGTTCATATATCTGAATTACAAGATCAAAGGACGGAAAAAACAACTGATATTTGTAAAGAAGGTGATGAGGTAAAAGTTAAAGTCATTGGTTTTGATGATAGAGGTAAAGTAAAATTATCAATGAAACGTGTAAATCAAGAAACTGGTGAAGATTTAGAGAATTAGTTTATTGGAGAAAATATGACAAGTTATATAAAGAAATCGGAATGGGTAAAAACTGAAATATTAGAAAATGTCGGATGGGTAACATTAAGTCATGAAAACCCTTTGAATCCTCTTTCTGCTGGTTTTGTAGAGGCAATTTACGATAATTGTAAGGTTTTTGATGAAGATCCTAATGTAAGATGTATTGTTCTTATAGGTTCAAAAAAAGCGTTTGCTGCTGGAGCTGATCTTAAGGAAATGTTGCCTTTGTCTTTTGCTAAAATATCAGAAAGTAGATATATTGAAAAAAATTGGTCTTATTTTTCAAATTTACAAAAACCATTAATTGCTGCTGTAAACGGATTTGCGCTTGGTGGAGGCTGTGAACTCGCTATGGCATGTGATTTTATAATTGCTTCTGAGGATGCAAAGTTTGGTCAACCTGAAATTAATGTTGGAGCAATTCCGGGAGCTGGTGGTAGTCAGAGAATGCCTAGATATATAGGAAAATCAAAAGCAATGTATGCAATTTTAACGGGAGATATGATTGATGCTTATGAAGCAGAAAAATGTGGTCTTGTTGCAAAAGTTTTTAAAAATGAAGAATTTTTAGATAATGTTTCTAAAATAGCTTTAAAAATAGCAGGTAAATCTGCCGCTCTAGCTAGATTAGCAAAAGAGACTGTTAATTTAAGCTACGAAACACCACTTCAGGAGGGTTTAAGGGCTGAAAGAGCAGTTTTTATGTCAACTTTTTCACTTGAAGATCATGTAGAAGGAATGACAGCTTTTGCTCAAAAAAGAAAACCGAATTGGAAAAATAAATAAAATTAAAATTCTATATCTTTTTGTGCTGGCACACCTGTAGAATGTAATCCACCGTCTACATTATGTATAACCCCTGATACTCCGCTCGATAAATCGGATAATAAATACAATGCAGCGTTCCCTACTTGTTTTAAGTCAGGATTGGCCTTTAAAGGTGTTACTTTCTCAGAATATCTAAAAACGTGCCTTGCTCCTGAAATGGCTGCTCCAGCTAATGTTTTCATTGGGCCAGCAGAAATTGCATTTACTCTTATATTTTTTGGACCAAGGTCCATTGACATATATTGAACCGATGTTTCTAAGGCTGCTTTTGCAACGCCCATAACATTATAGTTAGGCGTAGTTTTTTTAGCACCTAAATATGTTAATGTTAATAAAGATGCTCCTTTAGGATTAATGATTGGTAAACATGATTTCACAATTCTTGTAAAACTAAATGTTGAAACGTCTAGTGTTTGTAAAAAATTTTTTCTTGAAGTTTCTAGATATTTTCCTTTAAGCTCCTCTTTATCAGAAAAAGCGATGGCGTGTACAATGAAATCTATTTTATGTGAATCAGATTTTAATAGTGAAATAAAATTTTCTATTGAATTTTTACCTTCTGGATTTTCAGCTACATCGCATTGATATAATTGTTTACAATTAATACTTTCAGCTAAAGGAATAATTCTTTTTTTCAAGCTTTCATTTTGATAAGTAAATATAAGGTCTGCACCATTTTTACTTAATTGTTCTGCTATCCCCCATGCAATTGATCTTTCATTTGCAACGCCCATAATGATACCTTTTTTATTTTTCATTAAGTTCATTTTAAATGCTCAGAAAATTTTGAAAGAACTAGACATGCGTTGGTACCTCCAAAACCAAAAGAGTTTGAAAGAGCAGTATCAATACTAATATTATTTTTTGATATTCTAGGTATATCAACATTTTTAATTCCTGGATCCGGATCATATATATTTGCTGAGCCAGAAATAAAATCATTATTCATCATAATTAGAGTATAAATTGCTTCATGAACACCAGTTGCGCCTAAAGAATGTCCAGTTAATGATTTTGTACTAGAAATGGTAGGCAAAATGGTTTTATTTTTGAAAACTTCTTTTATAGCTTCTATTTCTTGAATATCACCAACAGGAGTACTGGTTCCATGAGAATTTATGTAGTCAATTTGATTATCAATGCCAACTAATGCTTGCTTCATACATCTCACAGCTCCTTCACCACTAGGTGCAACCATGTCATGGCCATCAGAGTTAGCAGCATGTCCTAAAATTTCTCCATAAATTTTGGCACCTCTTTTTAAAGCATGTTCTAATTCTTCTAATACAACTATACCACCACCACCTGCTATAACAAATCCATCACGATTTACATCATATGGTCTTGATGCTTTTTCAGGAGTATCATTATATTTACTTGACATTGCTCCCATTGCATCAAAAAGTACAGATAAGGTCCAATCTAATTCTTCTCCCCCTCCAGCAAATACGATTTTTTGTTTACCATATTTAATATTATCTGATGCTACACCTATACAATGTGAAGATGTCGAACAAGCGGATGTTATTGAAAAGTTTAATCCTTTTATTTTAAACATAGTTGCAAGACAGGCAGACACTGTAGAGCTCATGCACCTTGGAACCATAAAAGGTCCAATTCTTTTTGGTCCTTTTTTTCTTGCAGTATCAAAAGCATGTAAAAGATTTGCAGTACTTGGGCCTCCAGAGCCAGCAACTAATCCAGTATCTATATTTGAAACTAAATTATCAGATAATTCTGCATCTTTTATCGCTTCTTTCATAGCTATAGCTGTATATGCAGCTCCGTCACCCATAAACCTTAGATCTTTCTTTTCTAAATAATTTTCAAAATTTATTTCAACAGCGCCATGAATTTGACTGCGGAATCCTAATTCATTGTATTGTGGTGAAAAAACTATACCAGATTTACAATTCAACAAGGATTCTTTAACTTCTATTTTATTATTACCAATAGAGCTAACTATACCCATACCAGTTATAACAACTCTTTTTAATTTATCCATGATAACACTCTATTAAATAGCTTTCGTCTCTTCTTGAAACAAACCTACTCTTATATCTAAGGCTTCAAAGACAACTTCATTATCACAAAATACTTTACCGTCTGCTATTCCAAGAATTAATTTTCTATTAATGATCTTCTTAAAATTTAACAAATACTCAACTTTTTTTGCTTTAGGTAAGATTTGTCCAGTAAATTTGACATTTCCAACGGATAATGCTCTGCCTTTTCCTCTTCCACCCATTATACCAAGACAAAATCCTAAAAGTTGCCATAAACCATCCATTCCTAAACATCCTGGCATAACAGGGTCACTTTCAAAATGACATCCAAAAAACCATTTATCTGGGGTAATTTTAAATTCAGCTCGAGCAGAACCTTTATTATACTCGCCTCCAATATCAGTGATATTTGTAATCTTATCAAACATTAACATTGGAGGCATAGGTAATCTGGGAAAGTCTAATCCTGCTAACTTACCTTTTGCACAGGCAATCAATTCTTCGTATTTAAAGTTTGTTTTAAGTAAAGCCAAAATGATTTCCTTTTTCTACTAGTATTATATATATATAAATTTTATAAATAAATCAAAGAATGAGTAAATTTTGCTCATTCGACTTTAATTAGATTAGTTTTCCAAAGATAATTTTTAATAAACCAGCCATTAAATTTCTTTTCAATGACTTTGATTTTACACCACGAAATTTTACAAATTTTTATCTCTACAAGTACTTTTTTTTTAAGAAAAGCAATCTTTTTAGATTTCCTTTTTGGAAATTTTCTTAAAAAATCAGGAAAAAGAATCAAACTTGTTTTCCTCAAAGAAATTTGAGATTCATGCATCCATCCAAGATTATTATTAATTGTTTTTACTTTTTTCCAACTATCAAATTTATCAGTTAAGATTATTGGCCAATGTCTTTTTAAGTATGTCCATTTTATAGGAAAGTTTTCTCCTGGTCCATAACGAAGATTAGCTTTTGATGTTTTAATAGAGGCTATTGTTTGTTCAAATTTATTAGATGTTTTAGATAAAAATAAATTTTCTTTTGATATAGCATTATAGTTATAAACAAGAAATAAAATTAAAGAAATCAAAATTAATTTGTTCATAAAGTTAATTACAAATTTTACATTTTATATTTTTATTTAATTTTATCTTATTCATTTCTTGTAATGAAGCATCATACAAAATTAAGAACTCAGCATTCGATTTTTCAAGATAAAGTTTTTTTTTCGCATTAATTTTGTGATTATTTAATCTAAATATTTCCCTAATAGCTTCAGTAACTTGGATACTACCTATAAAACTTGTTATAGATCCAAGAATACCAACTTCTCTGCAATTATAATTTAAACTATTTTCAGAAGTTCTTGGAAAAACACACTCATAACAAGGGTATTTTTCGTTCAGTCCACTTTTAAGAACTAAAACCTGACCTTCTAATTGAGTCGCTGAGCCTGAAATCAATAATTTTTTGTTTATGTGAGCTAATTTATTTATTTTATACCTTGTGTCAATATTATCTGTACAGTCAAAAATGAGATCAAATTTTTTTATATTAGACGATTGTTCAAACTTTAAGTTTTTTGACGTGATTTTAATTGACGAATTAATTAGTTTACATTTTTTTTCTAAACTAGCCGCTTTGTTTAACCCAATTTCATTGGTCTGGTGAGCAACTTGCCTATTTAAATTAGATAACTCAATAACATCGTTATCCCATATTTCAATATTTCCAAAACCTGCAGCTGAACAATACATGCCTACAGGACATCCTAAGCCTCCAGCTCCTACAATTAGAATTTTTTGTGAAAGCAAGATCTCTTGACCTCGTTCTTCAAACTCTGGCATTATTAACTGCCTAGAGTATCTTATTAATTCTTCTTCACTAAGCATAATTAATTTACTCCAGTAGAACCAAAACCTTTTTGATCTCTAATTGTTTTAAAACTAAATAACTTTTTTTCTTTAAATGCTGGTCTGATAATAGGTGAGAAAACTAATTGAGCAATTCTCATTTTTGGTTTAACTAAAAATTTTTTTATACTATGATTTATTAAAATTATTCCAATTTCTCCCCTATAATCTGCGTCTATTGTACCTGGAGAGTTTAATACTGTTATTCCATATTTTAGAGCTAAACCAGATCTAGGTCTAACTTGACCTTCAAAATTATCTGGCATTTTAACTCTTATACCTGAGGTAATTAATTTATATTCACTTGGATTAATATTTATAGAATTTGATATTGCGGCATATAAATCTATACCTGATGAAAACTTAGTCTCATATTTTGGTAAAGGAAGGTCTTTCCCAAAATTAACTCTTTCTATAAAAAAAACATCCATAAAATTCAATCACATATATCTAGTAAATATTTTTTTTACAAGAATTTCTGCAATTTCTTTTTTGGTTTTTTTATCATAATTTTCTAATCTGTTTTTTTCTACAAATGAAACTTTATTAAAATCACTTCCAAAAACTTTATTATGACAATCAATTTTGTTTGCAACTATAATATCTAAATTTTTAGATTTTAATTTTTCTTTAGCATTTTGCACAAGATCTTCTGTTTCTGCAGCAAATCCTACAACTAATTTAGGCCTTTTTTGGCTTAAAGCTATAGTTTTTAAAATATCAGGGTTAGCTTTTGTAGTAAATGTAATCTCTTCATTTTCAAATTTATTTTTTTTTAACTTTTTATTAATATTTTTATAATCACAATTTTTATTTGAGGGAATTAACTTCCAATCAGCAATTGCTGCTACACTAATAAATATATCAGCAGGTAATTTACTCATTGATATATCAAGCATTTCGTCGGCAGTTTTCACTTCTATTACTTCATCAAGCTCAGGTTTTTTAATACTCGTAGGTCCAGTAATTAGGGTAACATGAGCGTCTTTTCTTTTAAAAGCTTCGGCTATTGCATAGCCTTGTTTTCCTGATGATTTATTACTAATAAAACGAATAGGGTCAATATCCTCTTGGGTTGGCCCAGCTGTCACTATTACTTTTAAATTTTTATATTTGCTATGATTATATTTTTTCATTCTTCCAACAATTGGTCTAGAAGGCCCTAGTTTTTTTAGAACAAAATCAAAAATATTTTTTGTTTCAGGCAGTCTGCCAATACCTTCTTCTCCACATGCCATTTGCCCTCTTTCAGGCTCGATAAACTCAATTCCTCTTGCTTTTATCATATTGATATTTTTTTGGGTTGCTTCATTTAGCCACATAAAAGGATTCATTGATGGGGCTATTACTATTTTATTATTTGTAGCCAAAAGGACATTCGAAGCAAGATCATCAGCTAAACCATTTGCTAATTTACCAATTAGATTTGCCGTAGCTGGGGCTACAAGTATTAAGTCATTTTCTCTTGCCAACTTTATATGGTTCATATTTTCTTCATTTTCTTCAGAAAAAAGATGTGTATAACATTTCTTTCCATTTAAACTAGTTATCATAATAGGGTTGATAAACTTTTGAGCAGATTCAGTTAAAATTACATTTATATCTACTATATTAACTTTTTTGAATTCCCTTATGAGATCTAAAGATTTATAGCAAGCAACACCTCCGCTTATTATTAAAAGTAATTTGAAATGTTTAGACTTTGAAAGAAATAAATTTGGAGGCATTTCAGGATTATTAAACTTTTTATTTAATTCTAATGATAAGGAATTTATTTTTTCATAATAAGAATTAGGTATTTTATTATTCCTCTTCCAATTAGAAACAGTTGAAGGTTGCAAATTCAATTTTTTAGCAACAACACCAGTTCCTCCTAAGTCAAAGACAAGTTGTGAAATATTTGTGAAATAATTCATATAAATATATTAAAAACATTAAACATTACTATTTATTTAAAATTTTTTCAATTAATTTTTCTATTTTATGAAGTAATTCAGGAAAATTACGAACAAATCTTTTATTTTCTTGAAACCAGTCTTCAATAATATTAAAAGGATCAAAATTCTCTTCTATCCATTTTTCAACTAAAGGTCTTGTTAATTCCCACATATTTGCTTTTGGGTTAATTTGACGAGCCATGCCTTCTGCCATGACCATAGTTTTTTGTAAAAGACAAAATTTAGGTTGAACTTCAATATCAAATTTATTTGATAAAGATAAAATTCCTCCTAGAAGATTTGCCAAAGAAATTTGACCAATAGGTTTGTCAAGGATAGGTATAGCAAGAGCTCTTATTTCATGAGTTAGTAAATCATGGGAAACATTTTTTCCAAGCATATCATTTTCTGAGTGTAATTTAGTCACAGCAGCAAATTTTTTATCAAGAAGATTCATCAGTAATTCAGAAAGAAATTTTCTATCTTTATTGGATAGTCTTCCCATTATTCCAAAATCTAATGGAACTATATTTCCTTTTTTATCAATAAAAATATTTCCTGGATGAAGATCTGCATGAAAAAAGCCATCTCTAAATACTTGAAGAAAAAATATTTCTGAAGCTTGTTTAGTTAACTTTTGAATATTAATTTGTCTATTTTTATTTTTTTTAATTTCATCTATTCTAACACCATTTATAAATTCAAGTATCATCAAATTTTTAGAAGTATATTCCCAGTAAACTTTTGGAACCTTAAAATTTTTAAATTTTACGAAGTTTTCATTTAATTCATTTGCAGAAGAAGATTCTAGCCTTAAATCTACTTCATTGATTGAAGTTATTGAAAAAATAGTAACCATTTCAGATAGTTTAAATCTTTGAAATTTAGGAACAAAAAATTCTATTTGTTTAGATAGCCAAAAGAAAAATTTAAAATCTGAGAATAATTTTAATTCAATATCTGGTCGTAAAATCTTGATAGCAACTTTTTCTCCATTTTTTAAAACCCCTTTATGAACTTGAGCAACAGAAGCAGAAGCAATAGGTTTTTTATCAAATTCATTAAATATCTTATTTAACTTTAAGCCTGTTTCATGCTCAATAATTCGTATAGCCACATTTGAAGAAAAGGGATCGAGTTTATCTTGCAGATAGATTAATTTATTTGTTATTTCTTCTCCAAATAGATCGGGTCTTGTGGAGAGAGCTTGTCCAAGCTTAATAAAGCCTGGTCCAAGTTTAACTAAAGATTTAGGACAAAAATGCATTTCATGTTTTTTAGATCTTTTTTCAAGTAAAAAAATAATAAATTTAATCAAAAAAATGAATTTCTTAGGAAAAAAGTTAATTTTTAATAAAATTGAAAAAAAACCACTCTTAGACAATGTAAAAAAAACTTTTATTAAACGAATTATAAAAAAAGGATGTTCATAAAACTTATAATCAAGATTAGACGAAACTTTATTCAAATTTTCCATCCGGAATGAATAGCCACGACACCTTGTGTGAGATTTTTAAATTTAACCCTAGAAAAATTTGTTTTTGACATCAAAAATGATAATTGATCTTGGTTTGGGAACATTCTTATTGATTCAACTAAATATTGGTATGCATCTCTATTATCTGAAACTATTTTCCCAATCAAAGGTAGAAACTTGAAAGACCATAAATCATATAATTTTCTTAAGAACTTGTCCTCAACATGGCTAAATTCGAGACAAACAAATCTTCCTCCAGGTTTTAAGATTCTATAGATTTCTTTAAGAGCTTCTTCTCGATAAGTAATGTTTCTTAAACCAAAGGCTATTGATACCCTGTCATAGGTGTTTTCTTTTATTGGTATACATTCACAGTTTCCAACTATATGTCTTAAGTTTAAATTAATTTTATTAGCAAGTCCCATTTTAATCATATTAAAATTGATATCTATAATGTCTGCCTTTCCTCCTCCATTTAATAAAAATCTCTTTGCTATATCACCTGTTCCACCTGCCAAATCACCAAGAATTTGATTTGGCTGTGGGGCTAATACGTTAATTAGTTCATCTTTCCAGTACCTATGAAGTCGAATGCTTGATATATCATTTATTAGATCATATTTGGAAGCAACATTATCAAATACATCTCTAACTAAATCATTTTTTTTGCCTATTGAAATTTTTTTAAAACCAAAGTCAATATGTTTGTTTTTTTTATCTGCCATTTTTAAACCAAATTATTGTATACTTAATTAAATATTAATTTTAATAAAACAACAAGCTGTTCTTAATGCCTGAATTACCAGAAGTAGAAACTACAAAGAATGCATTGTCGAAAATTATCAAAAATGCAAAAGTCATTAAAGTTGAAATATTTAACAATAACCTCAGATGGAAAGTTTCAGACGATATTTCAACAAGCTTGAAAAACGTTGTTTTAGAAAAACCCATTAGGTTAGGTAAATATATTCTTATACCAACAGATTCAAAAAAATCTATTTTAATACACCTAGGGATGTCGGGTAGTTTAAAAATAGAAAAAAATTTTTCGGTTTTAATAAAACATGATCATGTAAAATTAACTTTATTGAATAAAGAAAAAGAAATATTCTACATTATATATAATGATCCTAGAAGATTTGGATTTATAGATTTAATACCAACTTCAAAATTAAAATCACATTTTTTATTAAGTAAAATAGGAATGGATCCATTCAATAAAAAATTTAATAAAAATTATCTTTTAAAAAAATTTAAAAATAGAAATATTACGATTAAATCTGCTTTAATGAATCAAACAATTATAGCAGGAATTGGAAATATATATGCCAGTGAAATTTTATTTTTGTCAAAAATTCATCCTTTATTAAAAGTTCATTTAATTAATATCGAAACTATCAAACTATTAGTTTATTTTGTTAAATATGTTTTGAAGGCTGCGATTAAAACTGGTGGGACAACTATAAGAAACTTTAAATCACCAGATGGTAAATTAGGATATTTTAAACAAAAACTTTTTGTTTATGGCAGAGCAGGAGATAATTGTTTAATTTGCGATTCAATAATAAAACTGTTAATTATAAATAAACGTTCATCATTTATTTGTGAAAAATGTCAGGGTACTATAAAAAATTAGGAAAATTTAAGTGATTAAAGTAACCATAATTATATTCATAACATTTTTTTTCTCTAGTGTATTGTATGCAAAGGATAATTATTCAAATGCAATAACTTTAGACTCAGTGGATAAAATACCTATTTTTTCTAAAATAAATATTAAACCAAGTGAAGCCTCTGAATTTGACTCAAAAGAAGGTAAAATACTAATTTTAAATTTTGTAATAGATGAAAAGCATGAAAAAGAAATGAAAAATTTTTACGAAAAATTTTTTAAAAATACTAATTGGATATTAAAAAATAAACATAATAGTTTGATTTATTTTGAAAAAAAGATAAAACAAAGTCATAAGAAGCTAATAATCAAAAGGCAATCCAATAATCTTTGGAACTTAAACTTAATAGTTGAAAACTTTTAACTTGACATAATGAAGATAAATCTGTAGCGAAAGTAGAGTTTAAGGATAAATTTATGGCTAATCACAAATCAGCTAAAAAAAGAATTAGAAGAAATTCTAAATTTGAAATTATAAATAAAGTAAGAAAAAGTAAAGTTCGTACTTTTATTAAAAAGGTGGAAAGCGCAATAAATAACAATGACAAAAATTTAGCTAACGAAGCTTTGAAGATAGCTCAACCTGAAATGCACAAATCTGTAACTAAGGGTGTTTTTAATAAAAACACTATCTCCAGAAAACTATCGAGACTATCCAAAAAAATAAAGTCTTTAAAATAAAATTTTCATCTTTAATAACCATCATTAATAACGATTCGCATCAATTACAATTTTAATAAATTATATTAGTTATTTTAAATACTATTTTAAATAATTTTATTAACCAATTATTTTTCTTCCTGTGTCTGAACATATTCAAAGAATCATAATAAAAACAATATTATACATTTAATTATTAACAATTAAAGTAAATATTAAAGCCTAAAACAATTTCTTTTAATTAAATACTTTATAATATTATATGCCATTTTTTTTATTTTATGAAAGATTAACCAACTGATTTAATAGATTTTTTTAATAAATCTTAAAAATCAATATTTTTATTTTATTTTTGTCTCTGAACTTATTGCTTAATAATAATCAAAAAAGGTAGATTGATATCAATTAATTTTTAACTTTCTTTTATTTTGAGAAATATATGAGTGTAGACCAACATTTTAATATATCATCTAAAGATATTTTATCTAATAAAGATATTTCACAAGATAATAAAATAAAGTGGGAATCAATTAAATTAGAATTAAAGAATGAATTTAAAAGTATAATTTGGAATTCGTGGGTAGGTCCACTAAGTTTATTAAAATATTCAGATAATATTTTAATAGTAATTACAACGTCAGAACTAATTAAAAATAGAATAGAGCGACAGTATTATGATCAAATTTTTGTTCAATCAAAAAAATACTTCCAAGATTTAAAAAAAATTGATTTTGTAGTTGATGCTAAAGTTTTAAAACAACCGATAAATAAAAATATAGAATTTAATTATTTGCACAAAAAAAAAGATTTTGAAGTAAATGAGTTGATTTCATTTGTAACAAGTGTTTCAAAGAGTTTAAACAAAGCTTATACTTTTGAAAATTTTGTTATTGGAGATTCAAATGATTTAGCGTTTTTTTCAGCAAAGAAAGTAGTTCAAAATTTTTCATCTAATTATAATCCACTTTTTATATACGGTGGCGTTGGCCTTGGTAAAACACATCTTTTAAATTCTATTGCATGGGAGATGCAGAGGGAAAACAAAAGAAAATTTGTATATATGTCTGCTGAACGTTTTATGTACCAATTTATAAAATCAATAAAGTTAAAAGATACTATAACGTTTAAAGACCAGTTTAGATCCGTAGATGTTTTAATGATTGATGACCTGCAGTTTATAGGAGGAAAAGAATCAACCCAACAAGAGTTCTTCCATCTTTTTAACGATTTAATTGATATGAAAAAACAAATAATAATCACAGCTGATAAATCACCAAATGAAATACCAGAAATTGATCTAAGGTTAAAGTCTCGTTTGTCAGGTGGCTTGGTGGTAGATATTTTACCTACGGATACTATTTTAAGAACAAAAATTATAAAAAAAAAATTAACGGAAAAAAATTCCTTTCTTACAAGTGAAGTAATAAGATTTTTAGCTGATAAAATAACAAATAATGTAAGAGAATTAGAAGGAGCTATTAATAAAATTATTGCTTATTCAGATTTGATGAAAATAAATCTCGATCTAAATAAAGTTCAAGAAATACTTGTAGATTTTCTTAGATCGAATATTAAAGTTACTTCAATTCAAGATATACAATTTCATGTTTCTAAGTATTTTAACATTAATTTTTCAGATTTATGTTCAAAAAATAGGGCAAGATTTATATCAAGACCAAGGCAGATAGCTATGTATTTGTCAAAAGAGTTAACCGAGTTTTCCTACCCAGATATAGGGAAATTATTTGGTGGAAAAGATCATGCAACCGTTATCCATGCAGTAAACAAAATTAAAAACTTATGTTTAATAGATAAAAAAATTAAAAAAGATGTTGAAAACTTAACTTCAACTTTAAAATCATAAGTCTTTCTTAACGCAATATATATGTATATAATTTGCTGAATTATAAAAAAAATGCTATATATAGTATTTGAATAAACATTATTTTTTTAAGATAATTTAATTGATTCATAGATAAAAAGTATAGGTAGAATATGAAGTTTTCAATTGTTAAATCAGAATTTTTAAAACCACTTAGCCACATATATTCAGTTGTTGAAAAAAGAAATACAATTCCAATTTTATCAAACGTAGTAATAGAATCTCTAGAAAATAAAATAGCTTTTACTGCTACTGACATGGAAATAGACATTGTAGAAAAAATCAACGCCAATGTCATTAATTTAGGTAAGATCACAGTGCCAGCCCATACGTTATATGATATAGTTAGAAAATTGCCAGAAAATTCAGAAATAATTATGGAATTAGATCAAGGAAATCTAATTTTATCATGTGATAAGTCACAATTTTCTCTTCCAACATTGCCTTTTGATGATTATCCAGTGATGACAAACATTACACAAGGTAAAAGTTTTTCTATTAGTTCAGCAGATCTACAAAGCTTGATAGATAATACAAAGTTTGCCATTTCTCTTGAAGAAACCAGGTATTATTTAAATGGTATTTATTTGCATGAGAGTAATGATGATAACAAAGTTTTGAGAGCGGTAGCAACAGATGGACATAGGCTTGCACAAGCAGAAATAAATTTACCTAGTGGAGCTGAAGGAATGCCTTCAATCATTATTCCCAGAAAAACAGTTGGAGAAGTTAGAAAACTTCTTGAAGATACTGAGGGTGACATAAATATGACTGTTTCTTCAAACAAAATAAAATTTATTATTAATGACTGTTCATTAACCTCAAAGTTGATAGATGGATCTTTTCCAGACTATCAAAGAGTGATTCCAAAAGAAAATAACAATAATCTGATTGTTTCAACAAGGGAGTTTAAGGATGCAGTGGATAGGGTTTCTACAATTTCAGTTGAAAAATCTAGAGCTGTTAAGTTATCATTAAATAAGAATAATTTGATGTTAAAAGTTAATAGTCATGACACTGGAAATGCCAGTGAAGAAATAGAAGTTGTATATGACAAAACTCCATTAGAAATTGGTTTTAATTCAAAATACTTGCTAGATGTTGCTTCTCAAATAAAGGGAAAAGAAATCCAATTTTCTTTTTCAGACCCCTCCTCACCGGCTTTAATAACTGATCCAGAACAAGAAGGTATTATTTTTGTTTTGATGCCGATGAGGGTATAAAATTATTTGTATTTCAGACTATGATTTATAACCAAAATTTTAAAAATAACTCTCAATGTAATGAAATAAATTTAAAAGATAAATTGAATAAGAGTATTAAATATTACGTAAAAAATATAAAAATTTCTGGCTTTAGAAACCATGATAAAATTCAATTAAACCTCAATAAAAAACCGGTGGTTTTACATGGTAGTAATGGTATTGGTAAAACAAATATTTTAGAAGCCATTTCTTTTTTAAATCCAGGAAGAGGCCTTAGGAAGGCAAAAAGTAAAGATATTTTTTTATATAATTCAAAAAAAGAACAAAGCCATGTTTCTTTTTGGGGTGTCAATGCTGACATTATAACTCCAAAAGGATGCTTTAATATTGGATCAGGTTCTGATAATAAGAGATCTTCTAGAGTGATTAAGATAAATTCAAATGTTAGTAATCAAACAGAGTTATCAAAAATATTTAAAGTTTCTTGGATAACTCCACAAATGTTATTAATTTTTCATACAAGCATGAATGAAAAAAGAAGATTTTTAGATAGATTAGTTAATTATTTTAACCCTTTACATGTCACATACATATATAAATATGAAAAATTTTCTAGGGAAAGATCAAAAATAATAAACCAATTTAATAAAGATGATCTATGGTTAGAAAGTCTTGAGAATAATATTATCAATTTAGCTTTTTTGATAATTAAAAATAGAAATATGTTTAAGTCTGAATTAAACAAAATTTATAATCAAGACTTTGAAAGAAAATCATTTATAACAAGTTTTCCTCTTCTAGAAATTGGCTTGAAAGGAGAGATTGAAAATTGGATTGAAAAAGAAGAAGAGAAAGTCTGTAAAAGTAGATTATTAAATATTATGAAACAAAATAGAAAGAACAACGATACATATTTTGCAGGGCCACATAATTCTACGATAACTATTTTTAACAAAACAAAACAGAAGGAAATAAGTTTTTGTTCTACAGGGGAACAGAAATTAATGCTGATATCTTTGATTTTAAATCACTCAAGATTATTAGATTTTCTTTATGATGTTCCGCCAATACTGTTACTAGATGATATAGTGGAGCATTTAGATGAATATAATAAAAATATTCTTTTTGAAGAAACGGCTAAATATAAATCTCAATGCTGGTTTACGTCAACTAATATTAAATTTTTTGATAACTATCCCATAAGCTGTAACCGAATAAATTTAGAAACAATGATAAACAAATATAAAATTAACGAAGAGTATAAATATGCATGATAAATCAATCCATCATAATGAAAAAAAAACAGATTATGATGCAGATTCAATAAAGGTTTTAAAAGGTCTTGATGCTGTTAGAAAAAGACCAGGAATGTACATTGGTGATACTGATGATGGGTCAGGTTTGCATCATATGGTTTATGAGGTTTTAGATAACTCTATAGATGAAGCTCTAGCAGGGTACTGCGATTCAATAGAAGTTATTCTTCTTGAAGATGGTTCGATTAAAATATCAGATAATGGAAGAGGAATACCAGTTGATGTACATCCAGAAGAAGGTATTTCAGCTGCAGAGGTCATCATGACTCAACTTCATGCAGGAGGAAAATTTGATAATAATTCTTATAAGGTTTCTGGAGGTCTTCACGGAGTTGGAATCTCAGTAGTTAATGCCCTGTCAGACTATTTGTTGTTAACTATCTATAGAGATCAAAAAAAATATTTCGTAAAATTTTTAAATGGAACGACAGTAGAGCCATTAAAAAAAATAGATAATGTTAATGGGAAAAGTGGAACAGAAATAATTTTCAAACCTAGTGATAAAACATTTTCTTCAATTAAGTTTGATTTTCAAGTTCTAGAACATAGAATCAGAGAACTAGCTTTTTTAAATAGTGGTGTTAAAATAAATTTAACTGATGAGAGATCTGAAAAAAAACATACTATAAAATTTCATTTTGAAGGAGGTCTTAAAGAGTATGTTAGTTATCTAAACAGGTCTAGAGTTAGTATTCATAATACAATATTAACAAAGCATGAAAAAAATGAAGTTTGTCTTGAAATGGCTATGGAATGGACAGATGTATTTCATGAAACAACATTATGTTTTACTAATAATATTCCACAAAAAGATGGAGGAACTCATTTAGCAGGTTTTAGAGCAGCGTTAACAAGAGTAATAAATAATTATGCTTCTAATTTTGGATACGCTAAAAAAGAAAAAATTCAGATTACTGGAGATGATTGTAGAGAAGGATTAACATCTATTATATCTTTGAAACTTCCAGATCCCAAATTCTCAAGTCAAACAAAAGATAAATTAGTATCTAGTGAAGTTCGTCCTGTTGTTGAACAATATGTAAATGAAGCATTATCACAATGGTTTGAAGAAAATCCAACTGAAGCTAAAAAAATAATTGCAAAAGTTTATGATGCCGCTAGTGCGAGAGAGGCTGCAAGAAGGGCAAGAGAATTAACAAGACGGAAGGGAGTACTTGATATAACTAGTTTGCCTGGAAAACTTGCTGATTGTCAGGAAAAAGATCCTACTAAATCTGAAATATTTTTAGTGGAAGGAGATTCTGCAGGTGGATCTGCTAAACAAGGAAGAGATAGAGGTAATCAAGCAATATTGCCTTTACGTGGCAAAATATTAAATGTTGAACGAGCAAGAATAGATAAAATGTTGTCTTCAGCAGAAATTGGAACATTAATTACGGCTATAGGGGCGGGAGTAGGAAATACAGAAATGGACATTCTGAAAGCAAGATATCATAAAATTATTATTATGACAGATGCAGATGTTGATGGAAGTCATATAAGAACATTATTACTTACTTTCTTTTTTAGACATATGAGACCCTTAGTAGATGCAGGATATTTATATATAGCTCAACCACCATTATATAAAGTTCGTATAGGTAAATCTGAAGTATATTTAAAAGATCAAAAGAATTTAGATAATTTTTTGATAAATAATGGAATAAAGAATTGTTCTCTAGTTGTTTCTAAAACTGAAGTAGTTGTAAATGATGATTTAAAAAATATTATTAATAAAGCAATCATTGTAAAAAAACTAATTTTATCTTTGTCAAATAAAATAGGTAATAAAGAATTACTTTCTCACATTGCAATTTTAGGTTGTTTGAATGACAACTTTTTTAATGATAAAGATAAACATGATAGAATGAAGAATTATTTTGATGAAAAATTATCACTTGATGGAGAAACTTGGAATTTTCAGATAAATGAACAAAAAAATGAATTAAAAATTATAAAAACATTTAGAGAAATTGTAGATAAGTTTATATTTACATTAGAAGATTTTAAAAATAATGAATGTGTTCAAATAGATAAGATGAAGAAAGAGTTAGAAATATTTTTGAATTTTAAACCTAAACTAATAATTGATGATGAGGAGATAAATATAAAATCTCCTCTAGAACTAGTTGATAAAATTATTGAAAAAGGCAAAAAGGGATCTCAAATCAGTAGATACAAAGGTTTAGGTGAAATGAATCCTAATCAATTATGGGAAACTACATTAGACCCCAATTCTAGACATTTAGTTCAAGTAAAAGTTGAGCATGAAGTTGATGCTGAGGATACATTTACTACTTTGATGGGAGAAATAGTCGAACATAGAAGAAATTTTATTCAAGAAAACGCACTTAGTGTAGTTAATCTAGACATTTAATAATTTTTTATATTTTCTCATAATGGCTAAGAATCTGATCTGCAATTATCTCTGAGGATAAGGAGCTTAAAGTCCAGCCTAAATGACCGTGCCCTGTGTTATAAAAAACACCAGGAAACGTGCCTTTACCTATTTTAGGCATCATGCTTGGTGTCATAGGTCTCAAACCTGCCCAGGGGATAGAGTGTTCTGTTGAAACTTTAGGAAATAATTTATTACACCAATCTAAAAGAGGAATAATTCTGTCATCTCTAATATCTTTATTAAAACCATTAAATTCAGCTGTTCCAGCTACTCGAAATCTGTACTTACCTAATCTACTTGTAACAATTTTAGCTTTATCATCCAGCAATGAAACTTTAGGAGCAGACATTTGGCTTTGAATATCATTTAACATCACAGTTATAGAGTAACCTTTGACAGGATATATATTTATTTTGTCACCAACCATAGATGCAAACTTTTTACTATCTACACCAGCACAAATAACTATCGCATTATATACTTGATCTTCATTATGCTGATCAATATTAAAATATATTTTTATTTCTTCTTTTTGATATAAAATTTTTGTTACATTTGAACTATACTTAAAATTTACTCCTTTATTTTTACAAATTTCAGCTAATTGTTTAGTAAATAAATGTATATCACCTGTCATATCACTTTTTGTAAAAAATCCACCAAACATATTTTTTAAATTAATAGTAGGCTCAATTTTTTTAATTTCATTAATTGTTACAGGATATCTCTCTAATCCTGCATCATTTAGCCATTTATTGATTTTGAGAGCTTGTTCAAACGTTTGTTTAGTTTCTGATAAATGAAGTATACCTTTTTCTTCAAGATTTATTTTTAAGTTCTCTTCTTTTAAAATTTTTTTAAATTCTTTTCTACTTTCAATTGCCATTTTAGCTGTGTATAGAGTATTTTTTTTATGATTAGGTATGTTTGCTAAAAATTCTAAAACCCAAGTTAACTTATGTAAAGTAGGTCTTGGGTTAAATAGTAAAGGCGCATCTTTCTTAAAAATCCATTTTATTGCTTGACCAACTGTATTCCAGCTAGTCCATACTTCAGCATTTGATGCAGATAGCTGTCCTCCATTTGCAAAACTTGTTTCCATTCCAGGGTACCTATGTTTTTCAAACACAGTAACGTCGTAACCCCTTTTAATTAATTGGTAGGCTGTCGTAATGCCAGTTATACCTGCTCCAATTATTGCGATTTTCTTCATATATATACTCCCATGACAGTCTCATACTAAATACCCATCTGTCATGGAACCTGAGAGATTGACCAGTTAGGCTTACCCCTTCGGTGGACATTAATATGCCACTCTCCAGATTGTCAACTTTTTACGTTACTTTTGCCTGAGAGTTTCAAGGGTTTTGCTCCTTCGGCGGTTATTTACTTTATAACACTCTCACATAAAAAGAATAAGACAATAATTATCTTATAGGAAATTAATACTATTTCAATATTTATAATTGTTTATTCTAACATTTGAATTGGCCCATCTGCTTTTAACCACTCATTAAAACCACCGTCTAAGCTTGAAACATTTATCAAACCCATTTTTTTCGCTGTTAATGTGCTAAGAGCAGAACGCCATCCTGACGCACAATAAAATATAAAATGAACATTTTTACTAAAAAAGTCTTTAAAATAAGGACTTTTAGGATCTATCCAAAACTCAAGCATTCCTCTAGGAACATGTTTTGCATTTTTTATTTTACCAGTCTTTTTTAATTCCCTTATATCCCTAAGATCAATAAAAATAAAATTCTGGTTATTATATAATTTTAAAGATTCATTTAAAGAAATATTAGATATCTTCTTTCTTGCTTCTTCAACTAATGATTTTGAGGATTTTATTATATTTTTTTTCATATTATGATAATACTAATTTATATTAATTTAAATATTTTTGTAAGAATTATTTAAATAAAAACTTTGTAACTTCAAAAAGAAATAATACCTCAAATGTATAAAAATAAACAAAAAGTTCAATTTTCCATAGAGAAAATGAGCATTGAAAAAAAAATTCAATTCCCTTTAATTAAAAATTTAAACCCTACTGAAATTGTAAAAATATATGAAAATTTTAGAAATATTTTTCCAAAAGATAAGAAAAGTACTTTAAATACTAAAGTATGCAAAAGTTTAAAAGAAATTTTAGATGATTTTGATGTTCTCCTCTTAGACGCTTTTGGTGTGTTAAATGTAGGTAAGGTTTTGGTTCCAGGTATTAAACAAACACTAGAGATTGCAAGAGACAAAGGTATAGTTTTATTAATAGTTACTAATGGTGCAAGTTTCAATTCTACAAGAAAAATCAATCAATTTTATGAATTAGGTTTAGATTTTTCTTATAATGAAATTATTTCTAGTAGGGATGTAGCTGAGAGATTTCTTAGCTTTAATTCTCCAGAGGGAACAATAGGTGTTTTTGGAAATATGGATAAAGATTTAGAATTAAGTAACGTTAAAACTATTTCTTTAGAAAATAATTTAGATAAGTTAGATGAAGTGAACTCAATTTTATTTTTAGGAACATCTACTTGGGATCCTTTGCACCAAGATCTGCTTATGGATTCTATGTTAAAGTTACCTAGGCCTTTTTTTGTTGCAAACCCTGATGTAATAGCTCCTCATGAAGACCAATATAGTATAGAACCAGGATTTTACTCATTTATTTTAATTAATGAAGGTGTAAACTTGCCAATATGGTTTGGTAAACCATTTTCTAGTATTTTTGATCTTGCAATTGAAAAAGTTGAAAATTTGACAGGGAAAAATATTAACTTGTCTAGAGTAGGTATGGTAGGCGATACTCTTCACACAGATATACTTGGAGCAAATTCATTTGGAATTAAATCAATATTAATGACAGACCACGGATTTTTTAAAAATCAAAAAATTTCAAATATAATAAAAGATACTGGTATAATACCAGATTATATAGTTCAAAATGCCTAGGTTATATTTATTATGAAAAAAATGGTTTTAATTACTGCAGGAGCTAAAAGATTAGGTCGAAATATTGCAGAAACATTAGTAGAAGATGGATGGACAATTGCTCTACATTACAATTCATCAAAAATTCAAGCTGAAGAAACCGCTCATTTTCTATCAAAAAAAGGCGGTAAAGTATCAATTTTTAGAGCTGATTTTATAAACTTTGATCAAGGTGAGGAACTTATTAAGCAGTTATCAAAAAAGGAAAATAATTGGTGTGGTTTAATTAATAATGCCAGTTTATTTAAGTACGATCATGGTACTAATTATAATTATAAAGATTTTGACGATCACATGAAGATAAATTTTCATATGCCTGCATTGTTAACTAAAGGACTTTATAACAATATAAAAAAGAGAAAAAAAAAATCATCAAAATTTAATGTAGTAATTAACATGATAGATGCAAAAATTTTTGGTTTAAATCCTGATTATTTTTCATATACTCTTTCAAAATTATCTCTTTATGATTTAACAAAAATGGCGGCTCTTTCGTATGCTCCTTTTTTAAGAGTGAATGGCATAGCTCCTGGAATAACTTTGCCCGCTCCTGGTCAAAATGAAAAAGACTTTAAAAAATCACATAAAAAAAACTTGCTAAAAAAATCATCAACAGTTGAAGAAGTTATTATGGCTCTTAGGTTTTTAATAAATTCACCATCTATAACAGGTCATATTTCTTTATTAGATGGAGGAGCTCATTTATCACCATCGAAAAGAGATGTAGCACTTTAAATGAAATTTGTATGAGAAATGTAATGAAACAAAAAATATTTATAGAAGATTTAGAAATATTAGCCTCAATAGGTGTTTATGATCATGAAAAAATAGATAAACAAAAAATTATTATTAATTTAGAAATAATTTTAAAAAATTTTGAGAAACCTCTAATGGATAGACTTGAAAACGTGAGTGATTATGGCCAATTCAGAAAAATAATTTTAAATGTTATCAGTATTAAACATTATGATTTATTAGAAACACTTTGCAATGACATAGCCAAACAAATCTTGAGAAATAAAGATGTAGAAAAGATAAAAATCAAAATAACAAAGCCTTATGCCTTCAATGATTGTAAGGTTTCAATTGAATGTTCAAACTATTAAAAACTATCTTTACTAGTTCTTATAAATTTAAAAACTTCAGTTTCATCTTCTGTTTCCAGATTAAGTATTTTTTTAAAACTTAGTTCATCAAATTTAAGAAAAGGATTCAATTTTTTTTCATCACCTAATAAAAAAGGAATTGTTATAGTATTATTTTTTCTTAATTTAGAAATTTTATCATATTCATCAGAAATTATTCTGCTATTAGGTTCTAAGAACACACAAAATTTTGCATTATTTAATGTATATTCATGACCACAATATACATTTGTTTCATCAGGTAAATTCTTTATTAATTTCAAACTATTTTTCATTTGTTTCATAGTACCTTCAAATACTCTTCCACATCCCAAACGAAATAAAGTATCGCCAGAAAATAGAATATTATAATCTCCTAAATAATAACAAACGTGATTTAAGGTATGGCCAGGTGTTGATATAACTTTTGCAGAAATATCAGCTATTTTAATTACATCATCATGTTTTACAAAATTAGTAACTCTGTCAATTCTATTTTTTTCGTCTATTGGAGCTACTAAGGCAGGGTTCCAAATTTCTATCAACTCTTCATTCCCTCCAATATGATCGTTATGATGATGAGTAATAATTATTTGATTTAAACTCCAGTTTTTTTCTTTTAATTTATCTATAACTGGTTTTGCGTCTCCAGGATCTATAACAGCCGTATGAGAAGTTACTTTATTATGCAATAAATATATATAATTATCACTTAAAGCTTTTAAAATTTCTATTTCAATCATGATTTTTATCCTAGTTAATGAAATAAAATATGTTATTAATCATATATTAATTGTAAAAGTTTCTACAGGAATTTTTTAAAATGATTGAATTAAATAATCTACGTTCAGAAATTGATAAAACTGATAAAAAAATTAGTGATTTAATTAAATATAGACAATCTTTAGCTAAACAAATAGCGGATGCAAAAAAAAATAATTTCCCTTTTGATCCAAAAAGAGAAAAGAAATTATTAAAAAAAATTTTTTCTTATGGTTTAGATCCAGTTATGACAGAAAGGATTTGGAGACAAATTATTTCATTTAATTTATCCAAGCAAAAAAAAATGAAAATTGGTATTTTAGATAATGATAAATATTGTTTAGCTGCTTTTGAAACATTTTTTGGACCATATTTTAATAATGAATTTTTTATTTCAAAGTCTAATCTATTTGATGCATTGAAAAATAATAAAATAGAAATTGCATTTTTAAATAAGAATGAGACAAATTTTGATAAAAATATTTCTGAATTTGAAAATGTTGCTGATTTTCCTTCAGAAGGAATGTTTTATCAAATGAAATATTCTATCTTCATTAGAAAAAGAAATTGAGGTCTTAAAATGACATTCCCAATTCCTAGAAAATCTTTGATGGATTTAACCCCATATAAACCAAATTTTGGAAAACCTGATTTGGAAGATTTTATAAGATTATCTGCAAATGAAAATCCATTAGGATGCTCCCCAAAAATTTATGAAGAAATAAATAAGATTAATTTCACTAGATATCCGCCTCAGAATAGCAAAGAATTAATAAGTGCAATTGCTAAAAGATATAGTTTAGATGAAAATAAAATTATTCTTGGAAATGGATCTGATGAGCTAATCTCAATTTTATCGCAATCATTTTTAAACTTTGGGGATGAGGCAATATACACTGAATACGGATTTTTACAATTTCCACAATCAATTTCTATTGCGGGAGGTATTCCTATCAAAGTAAAAGATGATAAATTAACAGTTTCGATTGAAAATATTTTACAAAGTGTCACAAAAAAAACTCGTTTAATTTTTCTAGCAAATGCTAATAATCCAACTGGAACTTTTATAGATAAAAAAGAGGTTATAAAATTAATAGAAGAATTACCTAAAGATATTATATTAGTTTATGATGCAGCTTACGCAGAATATATTGATGATAAATCTTATTTAGATGGTAAAGAATTAGTAAATAATTATGAAAATGTAGTGATGCTAAGAACATTTTCTAAAATGCATGGTTTAGCTGGACTAAGATTAGGATGGGGATATTGTTCAGAAAAAATTTTAAACATCTTAATGAGTGTTAGACCGCCATTTAGTGTGAATTCAGTAGCAACTAGTTGTGGAATAATTGCAATAGAAGATGTTGCTTTTCAAAAAAAATGTCTAGATTATAACAAAAATAATATGGAATGGATTGAAAAAGAGTTAGAAAAAATAGGATTTATCTTCCAAAAGTCTGTTACTAATTTTATTTTAATAAAATTTCCATTAGATGAAAAGTTTAGTGCTAAAAAGGGTGTAGATTTTTTTTTAAAAAATGGAATTTTAGTGAGATCTATGGAAATTTATAATCTTCCTGAGTACTTAAGAGTATCTTTAGGCACTGTTAATGAAAATAAATTTTTTATTAATATTTTGAAAAAGTTTATTAGCGTAACGTCATGAATGATAATATAAAAAATATTGCTGTCATAGGTTTAGGTCTTATAGGAAGCTCTATATTACATGCTCTAAAATTGAATTTTGAAAACAAATTTTTTACTTATGCGTATGACATTGAAATTAAAAATAGAGATATAGTAAAAAAACTTAGCGTTGCGAGTAAAGTTTGTAATAAATTGGCAGATGCTGTAATTCATGCTGATTTAATTTTTATGTCAGTTCCAGTTGGTTGTATGGGGGACGTAGCAAAAGAAATAAGTCCATTTTTAAAAAAGGGAGTTATAATTACAGACACAGGCTCAACAAAAGTTTCAGTAATTAATGACGTGAAGCCTTTTTTTACAAATGATGTTTTTTTTATACCATCTCATCCTTTAGCAGGAACAGAGTATTCGGGCCCAGAGTCAGGTTTTGCAAATTTATTTAGAAATAGATATTGGATTATTATAGGGAACAAAAATGATATCAATGCCAAAATAATAAAAAATATTTTAAAAAATTTTGGTTCATTTGTTGAATTTATGGATGCTGAATATCATGATAAAATACTGGCTATTACATCCCACTTACCACATTTAATAGCTTTTACAATCGTTGGGACTGCAAGTGATTTGGAAATGGATTTAAAAAATGATGTAATTCGTTTTTCAGCAACAGGATTTCGTGATTTTACTAGATTAGCATCATCAGACCCAATAATGTGGAGAGATGTTTTTATTAATAACACTGATTCTGTTTTAGAGATGTTGCAAAGGTTTAATGAGGATCTAACAGCTTTACAAAAATTAATTAGACAGAAAGATAGCTTAAAGTTACATGAATTTTTTTCTAGAACAAAAAAAATCAGATCCCAAATAATTGAAGCAGGTCAGCATGAACCTGAAAACTATAAGAAAAAATAATTTTTAAAGAATATTTAACGTTATAATTCTTATTTTAGCTATTGTAAATTTTAAGTATTCAATTATTAAAATGTCAAAATCAATTTTCTTATCATCTGTTTTATCATTTAAAACGTAAGGAACTATTTTTACATTCTTTAATAAATTTTTAAACTCAGTTAAAGCCCTTGGCATGTGATAATTACTTGTAATAAGGGTAATTAAATCTATATTATTTTTTTTAGTCCACGCAAGTGTTTCTAGGGCATTGGAATATGTATCTGTAGATTTTTTATCTATATTAATACAGCAATTAACTAATTCTTTTGAGATTTTCTTTTTTTTTGATAATTTTAACACTGTTGCTTTATTAAAACCTTTTCCTGCACCACTAATTAATAAGTTAAATTTTTTATTTTCGTATAAGGTTAAAAGATTAAGAGTTTGTTTGATTCTATTTGTTCCACCAGTTAATACAACTAAGTCAATAGTTAAAGATTTTTTATTATTGAATGAGAAAATTTTGGAATAAAATAAAGAAAAGTCATAAAAAATCAAACCAAAAAAAGTTAACAAAAGTAATAGAGAAATAATTTTATTTTTGATTAGTTCCATATATTTATAGTCAAAAAAAATAAAAAAAATTGGTAAGTTGTTTCAACTTATTATACATTAATTTTGTTAATAAAGTTAGAAATATAATGATTACTTCATGTGAAAAGTGCCAAACAACTTTTAAAGTTGACTCAAATCTTGTGACAAATGGCAAAAAGTTTTTTAAATGTAGCATTTGTGACAACGAATGGTTGATTGATCAAAACAAAGTTTTTGATCATCAGGAAAATACAACTAATGATTTAACTTCGTATGTCAATGATGGAAAAGTTGAAGAAGGTTTGGAAGCTATTAGGTCTGAGATTAAAAAAAACACAGATAAAATAGAAGATGGAATAAGAAATGTTGAAAAAGAAGATGAAAATCTTCAGTCATCAAAAAAACAAGTAGTTGAAAAAAAAAATAAGGTTTTTAATGTCAAAAAAAAATCAGTGGCTGACATAGCTTCTGAAATTGCAGAAGCAAGTGTTAAAAGAAGTTCTTTACAAGTTAAGAAGAAAAAAAATAAGATTAAAATTAAAGATGACGATTTCAAGAATGTTCAATCAATTCATGATACTCATAGTTATAAAGTTCCACTAATAATGTTGATGGTAATTTTTGCTGTGAGTTTAACTGTATATTTTAGAAGTGCTATAGTAGGAATTAGTTATGAGAACTTTCCAAAATATACTGAGAAGTATTTTCCTAAAATATATAAAGTTTTTGAAAAAATTAAATTACCATTTAATGCAGAATTAAACAAAATTGAAATATCTAATTTTGGAGCAACATATGAACAAAATGCAATAAAATTTTTTGGAAACTTAAAAAATAATTCGTCATTTCCTATTGTAACTCCAGCTATCAAAGCTTTAGTTGTTACTGAAGACGGAAAGATTCTAGCAGAAACAATAATTCCAATTTCAAAAAAGTATATTTCTTCAAAAAAAGAATTAAATTTTTCACATCTTTTTAAAACAAATAAAAATATTGAAAACACTACTGTAAGAGCTACAATTTTAAAGGAAATACAGGTAAAAGGTTAAAAATCAGGAACTATTTCAGAATTTATTAACTCATTAAATGATTGTTCTTTTTTTATTAAATAGTCTTTTCCTTTATATATAAGAATCTCTTTAGCATTTTTTCTTGCGTTATAATTTGAGCTCATTACTGTTCCATAAGCTCCTGTTGACATTATTGCTAAAAACTCATTTTTTGTCATTTTTTGAATATTTCTATTTAATGCAAAAAAATCACCTGTTTCACATATTGGGCCAACAATATCTACAATTTCGGTTTCTCTATCATTATGTAATTTTAATGGCTCTATTCTGTGAAAAGCATTATATAAAGTAGGTCTTATAAAATTATTCATTCCTGCATCAACTATAAGAAAAATTTTTCTACTGGTATGCTTTGTTCGAATAATTTGCGTAATCAAAATACCACTATCTGCTACAAGAGATCTACCAGGCTCAAAACAAATTTCATATTTTTTTTTAAAAAATATTTTTTCGGTTATCAAATTTAATTCTTTAAAGTTATGAAAATTGAATTTTTTGTAATTAACACCAAAGCCACCACCTAGATCAAGACTTTTTATATTAAATCCTTTTTCATTTAAATCACATGCTAATTTTTCAAGTTCAAAATATGTTTTATAAAACAAATCGTAATCAAAGATTTGAGATCCTATATGTATTGCAAGACCATGCAGTTGTAAATATTTTGTTTTTTTAATAATAGTACAAACTTTAAAAATTTCTGAAGAACTAATTCCAAATTTAGAATTTTCATCTCCAGTAGAAATTTTAACGTGCGTTTTTGCATCAATATCCAAATTCACTCTTAAAGCAATTTTAATATGTATTTTTAATTTTTTTGCAATTTCAATTATATCATTTAATTCTTCTTCTGATTCTATATTTAATTGCTTGATTTTTTTCTTTATAGCATATTCAATTTCTTTTTTATCTTTGCCTACTCCAGAAAAAATAATTTTTTGGGGATTTATACCGACTTTCAAACATTTTTTTAATTCACCAATAGAGACGACATCAGCTCCTGCACCTAAGTTTGAAATTAATTTTATTAAACCAAGGGTATCATTCGCTTTAATCGCATAAAAAATTTGACCATTTATATTTTTAATAGCATTTTTAATTTTTATAAAAATATTTTCAATTAAATTAGCATCATAAACAAATAAAGGAGTACCATATTTTTTTGCCAGATCACTAACTTTTAAATTTTGAACTAATAAATTCTTTGAGTTATCTCTATAAAACCCTATTTTATTCATTTTTCTATTATTTTCATTTCTTTTTCAGTTTCGACAGGTCTTAAAGGCTCAGATTTTTTACCACAATTAGAAATAGTTAAAGTTAATATAATAAAACTTAGAAAAGTTAGTTTATTACAGCTATTAATAAAATATTTATAAATATCTTTTTTTTGCATCATTGATCGCTTTTTTTACTAATCGAAGAGAAGTTCCACCAAATGAGTCTTTTTTGGAAACAGAAGTATTGAGATTTAAAACGTTTAAAGCTTTTGAGTCAATTTTGTTATTAATATTTTTAATATCTTCAATTTTAAGCTTATCAAGAGGACAATCTTTTTTTTCAGCTAACAAAACAATTTTACCTGTGATTTCATGAGCATCTCTAAATGTAAAATTGAGATTTGTCACAAGATAGTCAGCTAAGTCTGTTGCTGTAGGATAACCCTTATTAAGAGCATTAAACATCTCTACTTTATTTATTTTTGAAGAATCTAGCATACCACCTAAATTTATTAAGCACTGTTTAATGGTTTCAGTAGAGTCAAAAATTGGTTCTTTGTCTTCTTGTAAATCTTTGCTATATGCTAATGGCAACCCCTTAAAAATTGACATTAAATTAATTAAATTTCCCATAACTCTGCTAAATTTCCCCCTTGCCAATTCTGCAGCATCAGGGTTTCTTTTTTGAGGCATTATACTTGAACCTGTAGTGTATTTTTCGTCTAATTTGATAAAATTAAATCTTTCGGTTGACCAAAGAATTAATTCTTCTGAAATTCTTGATATATTTGTAGAAACCATACATAGACATGATAAATATTCTACAGCAAAATCTCTACTTGAAACAGAATCTATTGAGTTTCTACTTGGATTTTCAAATTTTAATTTTTTTGCAACAAAGTTTCTATCAATTGGATAACTAGTACCCGCCAAGGCAGCGGCACCTAAAGGACATTCGTTCAATCTTTTTCTACAATCAATTAATCTTGATTTATCTCTACCAAACATTTCTACATATGCTAAAAAATGATGTCCCAATGAAATTGGCTGAGCTACTTGTAAGTGTGTGTAGCCAGGCATTAAAACATTATAGAATTTTTCTGCTTGGTTAATCAGTATCTTTTGAACTTCTTTTATTAAATCATTGATTTTATCAATTTCGTCTCTAACCCACATTTTTAAATCCGTTACAACCTGATCATTTCTTGATCTTGCTGTATGTAACTTTTTACCAGCCTCACCAATTAACTCTATTAGTCTTGATTCTATATTCATATGAATATCTTCTAATTCTATTTTGAAATTAAAAGTATTATTTTCAATTTCTTTTTTAATCTTTAACAAGCCACTTTTGATTTCTAAAAAATCTTTTTTAAGTATTATTTTTTGTTTAGCTAGCATTTCAGCATGAGCTAAGGATCCTTCTATATCTTGAGTATAAAGTTTTTTGTCAAAATCAATAGAGGCATTAAAAATAACCATCTGTTTATCAGTTGAGTTAATAAATCTTCCTCCCCAAATTTTACTTTTATTATTATTTTTATTTCTTATCATTTTTTATGCTTTGCTATACAAACTACTTTTCTTTAGGATTAACTTAATACACTAAATAAAAAATGAGAAACAAAATTGTTTAGACTCACAAAATTTTTAGCTATTTTCGTAATATTTTCGTTATTTAGTTCTCTTACTGTGTTATCAAAAGAAAGAGTATTTAAAGAAATTAGTCCAATTTTACTAAAAAATTTAGAAATCTTCGATCAAAATAAAGAAAAGTTAAAAATTAAGGAAATATTTTTAAAAGATAAGTTCTATTTGTTAAATTTTTGGGCTACATGGTGTTTGCCATGTAAAAAAGAATTACCTGACCTTGAAAAAATTATAGAATTATTAGATAGAGATAAAATCACTTTTTATATTATTTCTATAGATAAAAAAAATATTGAAGAACAATTATTATTTTTAAAAAATAAAAATATTAAAAAGTTAATTCCTTTATTTGATCCACAAATGAAGATTTTTAATTACCTTAAACTTAGAGGTATACCAACTTCAATGATAATTAATGAAAAAGGCTATATAGTTAAAAAACATGAGGGTATTATAAAATATGAAACTAAAATAATTAATGAAATTAAAAATTTTATTAATTAATATTTTTTTCAAATTCAGGGATAGCTTTGAAAAGATCTTCAACAAGTCCATAGTCAGAGACAGTAAAAATAGGAGCTTCTTCATCTTTATTAATGGCAACAATCACTTTGCTATCTTTCATTCCTGCTAAATGTTGAATTGCACCTGAGATTCCCACAGCTATATATAAATTTGGCGCAACTATCTTTCCAGTTTGCCCAACTTGCCAATCATTAGGTACGAAACCTGCGTCAACTGCAGCCCTACTCGCTCCCATAGCTGCTCCTAATTTATCAGCTAAATTTTCAAGAACTTTAAAATTTTCTCCTGACCCAACTCCTCTTCCACCAGATACAACAATATCAGCAGAAGTAAGTTCTGGCCTCTCACTTTTCTCAACGTTAGCACTAATAAATTTTGATTTATCATTTTTAAAACTACTTGAAATATTTTCTATTTTAACACTATCATCTGAAAAATTCGCTTCAGAAAAAGATGTTGATCGAATAGTTAAAATATTTTTTTCGCAATGACTTTTACAAGTAGCAATAGCGTTACCTGCATAAATTGGCCTTTTAAAAGTTTGTGAATCTATAATTTCAATAATATCAGGTATAATCATAGTATCTAAAAGAGCTGATAATCTTGGAGCAATGTTTTTCCCATGCGCGTTATTTGAAAAAAGAATATGAGAGTATTTATCTGAAAAATGTTTTAAAAAATCGGAGAGGTTTTCGGATAAAAAGTTTTTATAATTTTCATCATCATTTAAATAAACTTTTTCAATACCAGAAATCTTTGAAGCAGATAAAGCTACATTTTCACAATTATTTCCTACAACTATTAGTTCTGTTGGACCAATCATTTGCGCTGCGGTTACTGTGTTTAGAGTTGACTTTATTAACTCTTTATTATTATGATCAACAATAACTAGGACTTTCATTAATACCTCACTTATATTACTTTAGCTTCATTTTTTAATTTATCTATTAATTCTGCAACTGATTTAACTATAATGCCAGCATCTCTTTTTGTTGGTTCTTCTACTTTTAAAATTTCAAGTTTCGGTTGCAAATTAATTTTTAATGATTCAACATTAATTTCTTCAATAGGCTTTTTCTTGGCTTTCATAATATTTGGAAGACTTGCATATCTTGGTTCATTTAATCTTAAATCTGTTGTTATAATACTAGGTAGTTGAATCTCAATATGCTCTATCCCATCATCTACCTCTCTGCTAACCTTCAATGTTTTATTTGAAACTTCAACATTACTTGCGAAGGTTGCTTGGGACCACCCTAGCAAACCTGATAACATTTGACCTGTAGCATTCATATCATCATCAATAGCTTGTTTACCCATGATTACTAAATCTGGTTTAATCTGTTTGATGACAGAGGCTAAAATTTTAGCCACTGAAAGAGGTTCTAATGCTGTTTGACAATTAACGAAAACACCTGAGTCAGCTCCCATTGCCAAAGCATTTCTTATAGTTTCTTGAACTTGTGTAGTTCCAACCGAAATAACTATAACTTCAGAGGCTAAATTATTTTCTTTTATTCTAAGTGCTTCTTCAACAGCGATTTCATCAAAAGGGTTCATAGACATCTTGACATTTTCAAGCTCTACACCGGTCTGATCTTGCTTTACTCTTACTTTAACATTATAATCAACTACCCTTTTTACGGGTACTAAAATTTTCATTTTAAACTCCAATTAAATATTAATTTTTTTATTGATATTGACCAGGTTTCCATAACACATCATTTTTTCCGTCATCATTCAACAATCTACTAATAACAAATAATAGATCTGAAAGTCTATTTAAATACATTAAAGAATATTTATTTATTTTTTCTTTATCAGATAAATTACTTACATTTCTTTCAGCTCTTCTAGTAATAGTTCTTGCAACATGAAACCAGGAAGAAATTATTGATCCACCCGGAAGAACAAAGGAATTTAGAGGTTTTAAATTCTTATTAAAGTTATCTATAAAATTTTCTAAAAATTCTACCTGTTGTTCAACAATTCGTAATTCTTGACCATTAGTTTTTTTTGAGAACGGGTTTGATATGTCTGCACCTAAATCAAATAAATCATTCTGGATCCTTTTAATCAAATTAAACATTATGTCATTTGATAATTCGGGATAACTTTTGCTACCATACAAACTAACTATCATACCTAAAACTGAATTTAATTCATCAACAGTTCCATAAGCCTCAGGTCTAATATCGTGCTTTTTAACTCTACTTCCATTAGTAAGTCCAGTAGTTCCATCATCACCAGTCTTTGTATAAATTTTGTTAAGTTTAACCATAATTTGACCTTTTTACCCAAAGAATAGATACAAAAATAATTATTGCAATAGCTTGAAATACTATTCTATATCTCATGATTAGATTACTTTTAGATTTATTATATTCTCCCCCTCTTGCCATGGTAATCAATCCCCAAGCTAGAATTAGGAACACAATTAATAAAGACAAAAACAAAACTATATTAGATAAATTAATCATTATAATAATATTTCGTTAAAGGATTGATTTTTTGCTGAGAAAGCTAACTTTACTGTGTTATACATTAAGCAAGCTATTGTCATTGGTCCAACACCTCCAGGAACAGGCGTAATTTTTTTTGCAATTCCAATAGCATCGTTAAATTTTACATCTCCAACAAGTTTTTTATTTAGTCTGTTTATACCTACATCAATTATTATTGAATTTGTTTTCATAAATTTTTTTGTAATGTATTCAGGTTTTCCTATAGCTGCGATTAGGATGTCAGCTTTATTAGTTATATTAGACAAATTCTTTGTTTTTGAATGTGTAATAGTTACTGTACAGTTTTCTTTCAGCATAAGTGATTGTATGGGTTTACCAACAATATTAGACCTACCTACAATAACAGTGTGACAACCACTTAAATCTTTAACTTCATTTTTTAACATATACCAACAACCCAATGGAGTACATGGAACAATTGTTTTGTTTCCTAGTACCAAGTTACCGAAATTAATTGGATGAAAACCGTCTACATCTTTAAAAGGTGAGATTGCATTTATAACTTTTTTTTCAACGATGTGTTTTGGCAGAGGAAGTTGAACTAAAATGCCATCAATTTTCATATCTTGATTCAATTGCTTTATTTCATTTAATAAATCTTCTTCAGTGATGTCTTCAGATAATGAAACTTCTATAGATTTTATGTTAATTAAATTTGCAGTTTTAATTTTATTTTTAACATAAATCTTACTAGCTATATTATGTCCAACAATTATAACTGCTAGACAGGGCTGTCTGTTATTAATAGAATTATATCTACTGGTTAACTTTGTTATTTCATTCAACAAAATTTTAGAATGGTTTTTGCCATTTATTATTTTACTTACAATTTTTTTCAACTATATCTCTCAAAACCCTACTACATCATAGGTAATAAGGTTTCTTAAAAAAGACAATAATAAAATAACAATTACAGGAGAAAAATCCATTCCTCCTATAAACGGAATAAATTTTCTTATTTGAATTAAAAGAGGCTCATGAAGAGAAATTAATGTTTTAAGTATAGTATCAATGATTTTATTATATCTATTAAGTAACTCAAATTGCAATAATAAGGTTAAAATCACATAGCCTATTAAAGTATATAAATATATAGCAATTATTTGATCAATTAAAATTAGAAATGCGTTCATAATTCAATAAAAAAAGTATATTATATTAATTATATAATATTAATAATAAAATTAAACAGGTTAGTTTTGAAAAGCTTTAAATTTTTTATAATTTTTCTTTTATCTTTAATTTTTGTTTCACAGGGCTTTACAAAACCTTTGAATAAAAATTGGTCAAAAGTTATCAAATCAGGAATGAATAAAAGCTTAAACTTTCACGCATGGGGAGGTTCAGAGAATATAAATAGCTATATTAAATGGGTCGGCAAAGAGGTAAAAAAAAAATATGGCATTAAACTAAATCATATTAAAATTAAAGACACTGCTCAAGCTGTAAAGAAAGTTTTGTATGAAAAAATATCAGGAAAAAATAAACAGGGTTCAGTTGATATGATTTGGATTAATGGAGAAAACTTTTCTTCAATGTTAAAAAATAATTTATTATATAACAAAAATTGGATTTTTGAATTACCAAATTCAAAGTACATAAACTTAAGCAAAAACTCTAGTTTGATGTTTGATTTTGGAATATATACTCAAGGTAAAGAAATGCCTTGGGGACTATCACAATTGATTTTCTTTTATGATTCTAATAAGTTGAAAAAGGTACCAAGAGATGTATTTGAATTCAAGGAATATATTATTAGAAATAAAGGAAGAATAACTTTTCCACAACCCCCAGATTTTGTTGGAACAAGTTTTCTTAAACAAATATTGTCAGAATTAATCTTGGATAAAGATGTTTTGCAAGAAAAGTTTGATAAGAGAAATCATAAAATCATTTTAGCTAAATTATGGAAGTGGTTAGATGAAGTGACTCCTTTCTTATGGAAAAGGGGAAAATATTATCCTAAAAATTATTTGGCTTTAACACAGCTATTGGCTGACGATGAAATTGATATTTCAATGGCATTCAATATATCATTTCCGTCAAATGAGGTTATGAAAGGAAACCTTCCTTCATCGATAATAAGTTATGTTCCAATAGCAGGGTCATTATCAAATGTTCATTATTTATCTATACCCTATAATGCATCCAATCCATCTTCAGCAAAATTAGTTATTAATTTCATGATCTCTAAAGAGGCACAATTAAGAAAAAATAGCCAAGAGATTTGGGGTGATCCCACAGTTTTGAATTATAAAAAACTAGGTAACAAATGGCAAAAAAAATTTGAATCTTTATCTAAAGGATCTGCAACAATATCATTTAAAGATTTAGAAAAAAAAATTTCAGAACCGCACCCAAGTTGGGTAAAGAAAATTGAAAAAGAGTGGATTAAAAAATATGGTTCAGTAAATTAAAATGAATCAAAAATTTTTTTTTTATTATTTCATTTCGATTTTGATAATAATATTATTGTACATTTTACTTCCAATTTTCTATGGCATAGGGGGTGTACTTCTATCAAGTCTAGGTTATTTTCCAAATGTTACTAAAGAAATAAATCTTAATTTTTTTAGAGCTATTTTTGATATACCAGGTATTAATAAATCAATATTTTTAACATTATTTGTGGGTTTAATATCAACTTTTGTATCTCTTTTAATATCTCAAATAATTTTATTAAAAGTATACAATACTTGGTTTTACAGACATCTATTAACAATAATTACTCCATTGATTGCTTTTCCACATGTAATAATGGCAGTAGGAATCTCTTATTTATTTGCATCAAGTGGTTTTATTTTTAGAATATACCATTCATATTTTTTAGAATATGATAGACCACAAAATTCAAATCTGTTCCCTGACGATTATGGTTTGTTTTTAATTTTAGGGTTGGTTTTGAAAGAAACACCATTTTTTTTATTAATGTCTATAAATATATTATCCCAATTTCCATCAAAAAAGTACTTTGATCTTAGTAGAACATTTAATAATACTCCTATGACTGCATGGTTTTTTTTTATATTTCCATTTATTTATAAGAAACTAAAAGTTTCAGTCATCATAGTCATAATTTATTCAGCATCTGTTGTTGACATGGCTTATATTCTTGCCCCTTCTACACCATCTACAATTTCTATTAGAATTCTTGATTTATTTCAAACGCCAGATGTTAATAACTTAGCGATTGCATCTTGCTTATCTCTTTTTCAATTTTTGTTAATTTTAGTACTTATAAGTATTTGGGTTTTAGTTGAAAATTTTTGTAAACAAACATTTTTATTAAATTTTTATTTAAAAATCTTTCCAAAAAAAAGCAAGATTTTGGAAAATATATTATTTATTATTTCAACAAATCTATTTTTAATTTCACTGTTATGTATATTTCTTTCTTGTATGTGGTCACTAACAGAAACGTGGAATTTTCCAAATCTCATGCCAACAAAGCTAAGTACTGACAATTACACAAATTTTATAGACAATTTTTCAATTTCTATATGGAACACTGTCCTAATAGGGTTAACAGTTTCTTTGTTAAGTTGCTTTATTATTCTAACTTGGTTAGAGATAACAGACTTAATAAATTTTAAAATTAAATATTTAGAATTTATTTTTTTTATTCCAATTTTTATTCCAGAATTATCATTTTTACTTGGAATAAATTTTTTATTAATACAAAATAATTTAAATGGAAATATATGGAGTCTGATTTGGATAGAAACGTTATATGTTATCCCATATGCTTATTTAATTTTAATGCCAGCATATAGAGGAATAAATAAAAATTATATCCATAATGCTAAAATGTTGCAAAAATCAAATATCAAAATCTTTTTTTCTATAAAAGTTTTATTAATTCTTAGAACAATCTTTTTAGTGTTAGGTATAGGTGCCTTAGTTTCTATCGCGCTTTATACTCCAGTTTATTTTATTGGAGATAATCAGATTTCAACTTTATCAATTGAGATAATAAATTTTTCATTTAGCGCTAATAGAAAAAATATTGGAATTTCATCGGTCCTGCAAATGATTCTCCCATTAATTATACTATTTACAGTTTTTTATAGTGGTAAAGTTTTTGTAAAATGGAAATATTAAATCAAATCATTTAAGAGTTTTGGTTATAAAAAAATTGAAATTAAAGAAAATTCATTTAAGAGTAAAATAAAGTAGAAAAATTATGAACAAATATAGAACACATAAGTGTAACCAAATTAGAATTTCAAATGTTGGTGAAAAAATTAGATTATCTGGTTGGGTGCATAGAAAAAGGGATCATGGACAATTAATTTTTATTGATCTAAGAGATCACTTTGGTATCTCTCAAATTGTTGTTGATAGTAAAAGTGAATTTTTTGAACCTATAGAAAATTTGTCTCTTGAAAGCGTGATCGTAATTGCTGGAGAAGTTTTAGAAAGATCTGAAGATACAATAAATAAAAATCTACCAACTGGGGATGTTGAAGTTATAATTAATGATTTTGAGGTTTTATCAAGTTCATCACCATTGCCTTTACAAGTAAATTCTGAAGATGACTATGGAGAAGAAACTAGATTGAAATATAGATTTTTGGATTTAAGAAGAACAAGACCTCATGAGAATATTGTTTTACGTTCAAAGATAATTCAGATGATAAGAGAAAAAATGATAGAACAAGATTTTATTGAGTTTCAAACACCTATTTTAACAGCATCAAGCCCAGAAGGAGCCAGAGACTTTTTAGTGCCATCAAGAATAAATAAAGGTAAATTTTATGCTTTGCCTCAAGCTCCTCAGCAATTTAAACAATTAATAATGGTATCAGGTTTTGATAGATATTTTCAGATAGCACCATGCTTTAGAGATGAAGATAGTAGAGCAGATCGATCGCCAGGTGAATTTTATCAACTTGATTTAGAGATGGCTTTTGTTGAACAAGAAGATGTTTTTAATGCCGTTCAACCAGTAATTTATGAAGTTTTTAAAAAATATAGCAACAAAGAGGTGGCTAAGGATTTTGAGAAGATAACTTTTAAGGACTCTATGTTGAAATATGGAACAGATAAACCTGATCTAAGGTTTGATATAGAAATTCAAGATGTAACTGAAGTTTTTAAAGACTCTGAGTTTAAGATTTTTTCAAACAACATTAAAAAAGGATCAATAGTTAGAGCTGTTCCTGGGGAAAATTGCGGTTCACGATCTATTGCTGATAAAATGAATTCATGGGCCCAATCAGAAGGCGCTCCAGGTATGGGTTACATTATTTTTAATGATGGAGAGGCTAAAGGCCCGATTGCAAATGCTTTAGGTTCTGAAAAATCTTTAGTTTTGAAAAGTAAATTTAATTTAAATGATGGTGATGCTTTGTTTTTTTGTTGCTCAAAGGAGAAAGAGGCTGCAGATTTAGCTGGAAAAGCAAGAATTAAAATTGCCGAAGATCTAAAGTTAATAAACAAAAATTTGTTTAAATTTTGCTGGATTGTAGATTACCCAATGTACGAAATAAATGAACAAACAAATAAAATTCAGTTTTCTCATAATCCATTTTCAATGCCTCAAGGTGGTTTATCAGCTTTGAAAGAAAAAAATCCATTAGAAGTTTTAGCTTTTCAATATGATTTAGTCTGTAATGGAATTGAACTTTCTTCTGGAGCTATCAGGAACCATATACCAGAAATAATGTATAAAGCTTTTGAGATAGCTGGATATGGAAAAGAGGTTGTAAAAAATAAATTTCCTGGATTAATTAATGCTTTCTCATATGGAGCTCCTCCTCATGGTGGTATTGCCCCAGGTATTGATAGGATTGTGATGTTGTTAGCTGACGAACCTAATATAAGAGAAGTTATTTTATTTCCTATGACTGGTAAGGCAGAAGATCTTATGATGGGAGCCCCATCTAAGGTAGATGAAAATCAATTAAATGAATTAGGATTAAAAATTGATTATAAGATAAAATAAAGCCTAAGGCTTCACATTTTCTGTGTGGATAACTGAAATCATTATTAAAAAAATCAACATTGCTCCAACTTGATGCAAGCTTGCAAATGCAATTGGAATATAAGATAAAAGTATAAAAATACCTAGCCCAAATTGTAATAAAATTAGGACTAGCAGAAAGTTTACTCGTAACCTAATTTGATTTTTTTTATGATTTTTATAATAAAAAAAAATCAATCCTATCAAGCAAATTAATCCTAAATGTCTATGATGAAATTGAGCTGAACCAGGGTTTTCAAGAGGATCTAAATAACCTAGTTCACCATACTGTTCAGGTAAAATTTTGTCATTCATTAAAGGGTAAGTGTTATACATTAAGCCTGCATCCATTCCAGCAACAAAAGCGCCGGCAATAATTGTCAGACAAAGAATGATTAAAATTAAAAATGAGAAATTAAATTTTATTTTTGATTCACCTTCATATAAATCTAAAATAAGCCATAATATAAAAAACATTATAATAAATGCATTAAACAGGTGAATTGCTAATCTATATTGAGAAATATCTGGATTTTTAACTAATCCAGAGTTTACCATCCACCATCCAATAAAAGCTTGAAAAGTTCCTAAAAATAAAATCAGAGTTAATTTTAATGCATGTTTTTTTGAAATTTGTTTGTTTTTTAAAAAAAATAAAAAAGGTATTATGAAGATAATGCCAATAATTCTTCCCCATAATCTATGAAAATATTCCCAGAAAAAAATTATTTTAAACTCATTAATTTCCATACCTTTATTATAAAATTTAAATTCAGGGGTGGTTTTATAAAGATAAAAAACTCTTAACCATTCTTCATTAGTTAAAGGGGGCAAAAAGCCTAAGAAGGGCCTCCATTCGACCATTGAAAGACCTGAATCAGTTAATCTAGTAACCCCACCAATGAAGACCATCAGAAAAACTGCTACCAAAACGAACGAAAGCCACAAAATAACTTTATTATTATTAGTTTTAGTTAATTTTTGACTATACATGTTAAAACTATACTGAACATCATTTTAGTAAATATTAAAACTTTTTCAAAAAGTAAATATGAAAATTTTTTTTTAAAAAACTTGAAACTTTAAATTTATAGATTACTTAATGAATGTGTATTAGATATGCACATATAACAATGTTAATTAAGGAGATTGGAATGAAGTTTAAACCGCTTCACGATAGAGTAGTTGTTGAACGTCTTGATTCAGACGAAAAAACAGCTGGCGGAATTATTATCCCGGATTCAGCTCAAGAAAAGCCAATGCAAGGCAAAATAGTTGCAGCAGGCGGAGGTGCTAGGGATGATAATGGTAAAATACAACCCTTAGACGTTAAAGAGGGTGATACTGTTTTATTTGGTAAATGGTCAGGAACAGAGGTCAAGATAGACGGTAAAGATCTTTTGATCATGAAAGAAAGCGATATAATGGGAATTTTAGTTTAAATTCTCTAAATTAAATTTTTGAAAGGAAAAAAAAATGGCTGCGAAAGACGTTAAATTTGGCGGTGATGCAAGGCAAAAAATGCTAGAAGGCATTAATGTTCTAGCTGAAGCTGTAAAAGTTACTCTGGGTCCAAAAGGAAGAAACGTTATCATGGATAAATCTTTTGGTGCACCTAGAATTTCAAAGGATGGAGTTACTGTTGCTAAAGAAATTGATTTAAAAGATAAATTTCAAAATATGGGAGCTCAAATGGTTAGAGAAGTTGCTTCTAAAGCTAATGATGTGGCAGGTGATGGTACTACAACTGCTACAGTTTTAGCGCAAGCCATAGCAACTGAGGGCTCTAAGGCCGTAGCCGCAGGAAGAAATCCCATGGATTTGAAAAGAGGTATTGATCTAGCTACTAATGCTGTTGTTTCAGATTTAGAAGGTAGAGCTAGTAAAATTAATACAAATGCAGAAGTTGCCCAAGTTGGAACTATATCAGCCAATGGTGAAAAAGAAATTGGAGATATGATTGCAAAAGCAATGGAAAAAGTGGGAAATGAAGGGGTTATAACTGTAGAAGAAGCAAAGAGCTTAGATACAGAACTAGATGTTGTTGAAGGAATGCAATTTGATAGAGGATACCTTTCTCCTTATTTTATAACTGACGCAGACAAAATGAAAACTGTTTTAGAAGATTGTTATATTTTACTTCATGAGAAAAAACTTTCAAATTTACAAGAAATGGTTCCACTTTTAGAAAAGGTTGTCCAGTCAGGAAAACCACTTTTGATTATAGCTGAGGATGTTGAAGGTGAAGCTTTAGCCACATTAGTAGTTAACAAGCTAAGGGGTGGTTTAAAAATAGCTGCTGTAAAAGCTCCAGGTTTTGGAGATAGAAGAAAAGCTATGCTTGAAGATATTGCAATTCTTACAAAAGGTGAACTTATTTCAGAAGATTTAGGAATCAAAATGGATAATGTTACTTTAGAAATGTTGGGAACTGCAAAAAAAATAGAGATAACAAAAGAAGAAACAACTATAATTGACGGTGCTGGTTCTAAAGATGATATTAGCGCTAGATGTGCACAAATAAGATCTCAAATTGAGGAAACAGATTCTGATTATGATAAGGAAAAGCTTCAAGAACGCTTAGCAAAGCTTGCAGGCGGTGTGGCGGTTATTAAAGTTGGAGGTGCAACAGAGGTCGAAGTAAAAGAAAGAAAAGATAGAGTGGATGATGCTATGCATGCAACGCGTGCTGCTGTAGAAGAAGGCATAGTTCCAGGCGGTGGTGTTGTTTATATTAAAGCAATTAAGTGCCTTGAAAAAGTTAAGGGTGCTAACGAAGATCAAAATGTAGGTGTTGAAATTGTTAAAAAAGCTCTTAAAGCCCCTGCAAAGCAAATTGCAGATAATGCTGGACAAGATGGTGCTGTTATAGTTGGAAAACTTGAAGAATCCGATGATGCTAATTTTGGTTATAATGCTCAATCTGGAGAATTCTGTGATTTAGTAAAAGATGGGGTTATTGATCCAACTAAAGTTGTCAGATCTGCTCTTCAAAATGCTTCATCAGTTGCAGGTTTATTGATAACCACAGAAGCAATGATTGCAGAAAAGCCCGAGCCACAAAGTGGTGGTGGTGCTCCTGGAGGCATGCCTGACATGGGAGGCATGGGAGGCATGGGAGGTATGGGTGGCATGCCTGGCATGATGTAACTCTCTTCCAAAATCAACTTTTTATAAACACCTTTTCATTAACTTGGAGAGGTGTTTTTTTATTAATTATTTTTGTTGATTACGTCTGATTTCTGAGTTAGCAATGAATAAGAGTTAAGAAAAATTTTATGAAATTTGAAGCTAATATAAAAGAAATAGCAGATCAGTCTAATTCTTGGCCATTCGTTGAAGCAAGAAATTTGAGAAACCAACTGAATAAATTTAATTCATTTGCGGGAAGTGCAAATAACAAACCTGTTTTATTTGAGACTGGTTATGGTCCATCTGGTCTCCCGCATATAGGGACTTTTGCTGAAGTAGCTAGAACTGCTATGGTTCAAAATGCTTTCCATGTACTCACTGGAAAAAAAACTAAATTAATATGTTTTTCAGATGATATGGACGGTTTTCGAAAAGTACCTGATAATGTTCCTAATAAACAAATGTTAGAACAACATCTTGAGAAACCTCTTACAGCAGTGCCTGACCCTTTTGATAAATATGATAGCTTTGGTTCTCATAATAATGCCAAACTAATAGAGTTTCTTGATAAATTTAATTTTGATTATGAATTTGTTTCTTCCACTGAATGTTACAAATCAGGGAAATTTGACTCTGCTCTTAAGCATGTTTTAAAAAATTACGAAAAAATTAAAAATATAGTTCTGCCAACTTTAGGAAAAGAAAGACAATCTAATTATAGTCCTTTTTTACCTTTATGCCCAAAAACAGGAAGGGTTCTCCAGGCTAAAGTGATTTCTACAAATGTTGAAAATTCTACTATAAGTTATATTACAGAAGATTCAAACGATTTGAACACTGTATCCATATTAGGAGGAAGTTGTAAGTTGCAATGGAAATGTGATTGGGCTATGAGATGGTTTGCATTAGGCGTAGATTATGAAATGTCGGGGAAAGATTTATCAGAAAGTGTCATATTATCTAGTAAAATTTTAAATGTTTTAGGTGGAGTTGCTCCATGTGGGTTTTCATATGAACTATTTTTAGATGGCAATGGTGAAAAAATTTCAAAATCTAAGGGGAATGGTCTTTCAATAGAGGACTGGTTGAAGTATGGAACTCAAGAATCATTATCTTTATTTATGTACAGTAATCCTAAAAGGGCAAAGAAATTATTTTTTGATGTAATCCCAAAAACAATTGATGAGTATTTTTCTCATATTAAAAAGTTAAAAGAACAGGACGAAAGAAAAACATTAGATAATCCTTGTTGGCATATACATAAAGGTGATTCGTCTATTGAGGCGTTTCCAGTTTCGTTTAATTTGCTTTTAAATCTTGCCTCTGTGTGCCATGCTAAAAATACAAATGTTCTCTGGGAATATATTTCAAATTATGTACCAAATATAAAAAAAGGTCAGAATTCAGTGTTTGATGAACTAGTGGATTTATCTCTTAATTTTTTTAATGAGAGAGTTCTTCCTTTCAAAAAATATAGGAAACCATCAGAGTTAGAAAAAAAAGGAATTAAATTGTTAATTAATTTTTTAAATAATATTAATCATGATTCAAGTTCTGAAGAAATACAAACTAAGATCTTCTCAATCGGAAAAGAGTTAAAATATGAAAACTTAAGAGATTGGTTTTTAGGACTTTATGAAACAGTTTTAGGTCAGTCAAATGGACCCAGAATGGGAGGTTTTATAAAATTATTTGGTATAAATTCTACCATATCTCTTTTAAATGACGTTTTAGAAGAAAAATTAGTTATCAAAGTTAATAAATGATTTGGAAATATATATCCCATATTTTTAATTTTATTGATCCAGAATTTTCTCATAACTTTGCAATATATTGTTTGAGATTAGGCTTTTATCGTAAAATCAAAATAGATAAATTACCAATAAAACTAAAATCACTGATTTTTAAAAATCCAATTGGTTTAGCTGCAGGATTTGACAAAAATGCTTTGATAATTAAACAAACTTCTAATCTAGGTTTTGGTTTTTCAGAAATAGGAACAGTTACTCCAATAGGTCAGTATGGTAACAAAAAACCTAGGATTTTTCGTTTAAAAGAAGATCAAGGTATTATTAATAGGAACGGATTTAACAACCAAGGAATGTTAAAAATAAAAAAAAGATTAAGATATTATAAAAATTATAAATCAAAAGATGAATCATTCTTAATTGGAATAAATATTGGTCCAAATAAAAATTCCACTAATAGATTAAATGATTTTAAGTTACTAGCTTCTGAATTAGGACCATATGGGGATTATATAACAATAAATGTATCCTCACCTAATACCTCTGGACTTAGAGATTTACAGTCAGCTGACCAACTTAAATTAGTCATAAATGCTGTTAAAGAAGGTTTGTTAAAAAATAAAACTAATGTTATTGAAACACCTGTTTTTATAAAAATTGCACCAGACTTAGAAATTAACATTTTAAAAACAATTATAAAATTATGTGTCAAAGAAAAAATCTTTGGTCTAATTATTTCGAACACAACTTTATATAGAGAGCCTAACTTGAAGTCTAGTAATAAAAAAGAAATAGGTGGTTTATCAGGAGAGCCTTTATTTAAAAGATCAACAGAAATACTTATAGAAGCTAATAAAATTAATAAAAAGTTAAAAACAAATATTTTTTTTGTAGCTAGTGGAGGAGTTAAGGATGGCCGTACAGCATATATAAAGATTTTATGTGGTGCCCATTTAATCCAATTATACACATCACTTGCTTTTCGAGGACCATTAATTTCCAGAAATATATTAAAAGAATTAAAAGTTTACATGGAAAGAGATAATATTAAGAATTTAAATGAAATCAGAGGTATTGCCTATACTTTTGAACAGGCTGAGATGATAGCTAAAAATGGTTTATAATATAATTTTTATTGAAAACGCACTTTTTCTTGACCTATCAGTGTGGTTGAATTATAAAATCGAAGAAGGAATTTTAAATGTCTAAAGTTTGTCAAATTACTGGTAAGAAAGCAATGACTGGAAATAATGTTAGTCATGCAAATAATAGAACTAAAAGAAAATTTTTACCTAATCTTCAAAATGTAAAATTATATAGTCAGAACTTAAATCAATTTTTCACTTTAAAAATAACAGTTAGAACAATGAAATCCGTTGAAAAAAATGGTGGTTTTGATAATTATTTACTTAAGACAAATAATAGAAACTTAGCTCCTGAAGCTTTAAAAATTAAACGTTCAATTGTTAAACAACAAAATCAATAAAATCAAAGATTTTCATCGAATAAATCAGCAAGTTGTTCTGTAATAGCGCCGGCCAAATGTTCTGCATCAGTTAAAGTTACAGCTTTTTTATAATATCTTGTAACATCATGTCCAATACCAATAGCAATTAGTTCAACACTAGATTTGTTTTCAATATAAGATATTACGCTCTTTAAATGTTGTTCTAAATAGTTTCCACTATTAGCAGACAATGTAGTGTCATCTACTGGTGCACCATCACTAATTACCATTAAAATTTTTCTCTCTTCAAATCTACTCAATATTCTGTCATGAGCCCAAATTAATGATTCACCATCTATATTCTCCTTAAGAATTCCTTCTCTTAACATTAAACCAAGAGAATTTTTAGATCTTCTCCATGGTGCATCAGCTGATTTATATATAATGTGTCTAAGATCATTCAGTCTTCCAGGGTTAGTGGGTTTACCTTCTTCGATCCATTTTTCCCTTGATTGACCACCTTTCCAAGCTTTGGTTGTAAATCCAAGAATTTCAACTTTAACACCACATCTTTCAAGTGTTCGAGTTAAAATATCTGCAGTAATAGCAGCTATTGTTATTGGCCTGCCACGCATTGAACCTGAGTTATCAATCAATAATGTAACAATAGTATCTCTAAATTTCATTTCTTTCTCAATTTTATATGATAAAGGAAATAAAGGTTGTGTGACAACCCTAGCCAATTTAGCAGCATCCAGCATTCCTTCTTCGAGATCGAACTCCCAAGTCCTATTTTGTCTTGCTTGAAGCTTTCGTTGCAATTTATTAGCTAGTCTTGAAACGGCACCCTGAAGAGCTTCAAGTTGCTTATCTAAAGATTTTCTCAATCTATATAATTCATCATTATCGCATAAATCTGTAGCACTTATAATTTCATCATATAAATTTGTATATATTTTATATTTATTAAGGTTTTTATCAAAATAGTTTTTACCTGTAAATGGGTTTGATTCAATATCATTATCACCATCTCCTAGGTCTGTATCACCCTCAGCGTCTATTATATCATTTTCCACCTCTGAGTCATCAGTATTTTCTTCCATACCAGACTCTGAACTATCTCCTTCATCGTTATCAGTATCACCTTGGGATGAATTTTCTTGGTCTTCTGTATCTGAATTATCATCTGAATTTTCAGCATTTTCATTATCTTGATTACCATCATTATTCTCTATATCACCAATTTCTGATTTAAGAGCCAGAAGTAAATCTTGCATTTTATCAGCAAAAGTTTCTTGATTTTTAGATGTCTTTATTAATTCTGGGATTATTTTACCTATTCTTTTTTCTAACCATGGGTTCCAAAGCTTCATTACTTTTTCAGAATTAGATGGAGGTTTTGATCCAGATAAATTTTGTCTTAAATATAAATGTAAAGCGTTAACAAATGAACTTTTGTCTTCACCACCTGGTGGTGTTATTAAATTTGTTTTATATTTTTCCTCAATAAGTTTATCTAAATTCTTTTTTATTCCTGAATATTTTTTACCACCAAGAGATTCTATCCTTGTTTCTTCTGCAAAATTAAAAATTTCAGAAGCCAAATTAGATTTTTGTTTGAATTTAGAATGAAGTTTAAGATCATGATATTTTAATTTTATTGCGATTTTATCGGCTTCTCCTCTTGTTTTATAAACTGAGGCGTTATCTAAAACATCAGGAATTTTATTTAATTTAATTTCAGTTGAATTAAAAGAATTAGTATCTCCAACAAAACTAATTTCTCTTTCATTCAGGTTTTTGAAGGCAATTGCTTTTAGTGTTGAGGCTGTAGCACTTTGAAATTCTGAAATTTTATTTTCTTTTTTCATGAATAGTTAATCATTTGTTACAGTATCATTTTTAATTAACTCTCTGCCAAAGCATCTTTGATAATATTCTGAAACTATTGGTCTTTCCATTTCATCACATTTGTTTAAAAAGGTTAATTTAAATGCCAAGTCCAAGTCATCAATTATATTAGTGTTTTCTGCCCATGTTATGACAGTTCTTGGAGACATGACTGTTGATAAGTCTCCAGACATAAAACCATTTCTAGTCAATTCAGCTAATGAAACCATTTTTTCTATAGTTTCTTTTTTACTAGGATGCTTGAAATTTGGAACTTTTGATAACACTATATTTGTTTCTACTTCATTTGGAAGATAGTTTAATGCAGATACAATAGACCATCTATCCATCTGTCCTTGGTTTATTTGTTGTGTCCCATGGTATAAACCACTAGTATCTCCCAAACCTACTGTATTTGCTGTTGCAAATAATCTAAAATTAGGATGAGGATTTATAACCTTGTTATTATCTAAAAGGGTAAGCTTCCCGCTTACCTCTAAAACTCTTTGAATAACAAACATTACGTCTGCTCTGCCGGCATCATACTCATCAAAGACTAAGGCAACAGGATTTTGTAATGCCCAGGGCAAAACACCTTCTTTGAAGATGGTAATTTGTTTCCCATCTTGAAGTACTATAGAATCTTTACCAACTAAATCTAATCTACTAATGTGACTATCAAGATTTACTCTAATACAAGGCCAGTTTAGACGAGCTGCAACTTGTTCAATATGAGTAGATTTACCAGTACCGTGATAGCCTTGAATCATTACCCTTCTATTATAGCAAAATCCAGCTAAGATAGCTTTTGTTGTGGTTTCATCAAAAACATATGACTCATCAATTTCTGGAACAAATTTTGTCTTTTCTTTAAATCCATAAATTTCCATTTTAGTTGAAAAACCAAATAAATTTTTTGCTTCTACTTTTCTATCTGGTATTTGCGGAAAGCTAGTTTCTTTATTATCTAAATCTTTTGAAAGTTCCATTTTGTTCATAATATTCTCCAAGTGGTTTGAACATTTAGTTAAAAATTTTTTATGATAATGCTTTCATAATTTTTTGGTATGCTTTTGTTATGAGAACAAAATTTTCATTATTTTCTTTTGTATTTTTATTTAAATTCAATGTTGTATCAGGGTGCCATTTTTTTGCTAGGGTTTTATACTTTTTTTTCACATCATTGATAGTGCTTTCTGGTTTTAACTCTAGGATTTTCCACGAATCTAATAATTCTTTATCAATTGGCTTAGATTCATCCTTACGTAAGCCTTTTTGAAACATATCAAAAACAAATTTATAATTATAATTATAATTATTTTGTTTTGTTCCAAATTTCCAGGATGGTCTATCCCAAGTAGTTGCTTTTCTAATCTCACTTTCAAACTGATCTTCATTTAATCCTTCAAAATAATTCCATGATTTATTAAAATCTCTAATATGTTCCAAACAGAAAAAAAAGTATTCATTAATTTTTTCACGCGACTTTGGCGCAGGATATATACCCTCTAGATCACAACCCAATGCATCACATATTTTATCACATTTCTTATTTTTATTTAACATGAAAAATATACTTTAAGATTAACATTTATAATACAGTTAGATATACTTTTTAAAACTATAAGATATTTAAATGAAAAGAAAATTAAAAATTGAAAAAATTATAAAGGATAATGTTAATTATAAAATTTGTAATGTTTTGGATGTTTCTGAAAGTCATAGAGGTCATCAAGGTTTTAAGGAAGGGGTTGAAACACACTTTAAAATATACATTGTTTCGGAAGATTTTAAAAATTTTTCAATTTTAGAAAGACAAAAATATCTAAACAAATTGCTTGCTGAAGAGTTTAAAAGTGATTTGCATTCTGTTTCATATAAATTAATCACAACAAGTGAACAAAAATAATTAACTTTGGTACCAATCTGGCCACATTCTTTTCACAACTTCGCTTTTAGGGCTAAACGCATGACAACTTCCTAATAAACTAGGTTTGTTAGTTGTATTTATTTTTTTTACACTTTCTCGAGAAATTTTGGAGTGATGACCTTGGATTGTTTGAAATGCAACAGTTGCTAATGCATTTAACATTTCTCTAATATGAGTACAACCATCAACATTCCCAATAAATTTATTTACTTCTCTTCTCCAACCTGATTTTATCTGCAATCCCTCAAGTTTTTTAAATTTATCATTAGCTTTTTTACAAACATTAAATGGACTAAAAAAAGTTTCAGCTTTTGCTTTTTTAATAAACATTTCTTTATCAATAGTTAATAATATTCTCATTTTATGAATTGGTTCTCCAGCTATGATTTCTCCTCTATCATGGTTGGGTACATCATAATTTTTCGTGTCTAATAATTCAGCTTCTAAATCAAATAGTTTGTCATCCCTTAAAAAACCATTAAGATCAATTTTTCTTTGATGTAATGGTATACGTCTAATTTTTTTCATTTTGGATTCCTACTTCATTCCATATTCTTAATTTTGAAATAAAATTAGATTTTTTTTGTAAAATTCTAAATTTAACATTAAAAAATCTAAATTCTTGGCCAGGATCAGGTATAGTTTTAGATTCAAAAAGAACTAATCCAGCTAAAGTATTATATTTTTCATCTGGTAAATTCCAACCTAATGATCTGTTTAAGTCTCTTATAGTTACGGAGCCTTCTACAATAAGTGATCCATCTGGCTGAGACTTTACACCTTCAACATCAATATCTGTTTCATCATCAATTTCTCCAACAATTTCTTCGAGAATATCTTCTAATGTTACTATACCTCTAAAATCTCCATACTCATTAACAACAATTGCAAAATGTTCCTTTCTACCTCTAAAAACTTCTAATTGATCAAGTATTAAAGTTGTTTCCGGTGCAAAATATGGATCAATCATAATTTCACTTAGATTTATTTTATTTATATTATCAAACTTACTTCTTTGCAAATATCTAAATAGTTCTTTTACATGGAGGATGCCAATGATATTATCTTTTGTTCCAGAGTAAACAGGAATTCTTGTAAAAGGGCTGTCACCAGAAACTTTGAGGATTTCATTAGCAGAAAGTTCTTCATCAATCATTGTTACTGTACCTCGATGTGTCATTACAGCTTCTATAGACACTTCTTCCATATCCAACATACTTGACATCATTTTACCACGCTCTATAGCTCTACTTTTTTCTCCAGCGTGAAGTCTAATCATTCCTTTAAGTTCTTCTGTTTTAGCTTCATCATCATTAACGTGTGGACCAGTAACAACTCTTGCTAATTGTTCAGTAAATAAAGTTGCAGGTGTTAAAAAAAACATTAACAAATTTATTATTGGTGCTACCGACAAAGCAATTTGATCTGCATTTTTTAGTGCATATGTTTTTGGAATAACTTCAGCAAAAACAACTAATATTATAGTTAAGATTAGTGTTATTAATGTTAATTTAGCATCATTAAAGTACATTATAGCAAAGCTAGTAGCGTAAACAGATGCAACAACATTAACTAAATTATTACCTATTAAAATTGTACTTATCATTTTTTCTCTATTTTTAAGGATTTTTTCAATTAATTTTGCTCTTTTGCTACCTTGTGCTACTAGTTCATTAATTCTTGCTTCTGAAACAGCTGTTAAGGCCGTCTCTGAGCTTGAAAAGAAAGCCGAGCAGATTATTAAAAAAACAATAATAGAAAGAAAAACTAAGATTTCATTCATTTATCTCATCTTTCAAAAAATTAAAAATTAATTTTTCATCAATGTCATTTTTTATAATTGTGGTTCCAATCTTTTTACATAAAATAAAAGTTAAGTTTCCATCCTTAACTTTTTTATCAGAAAACAGTTTTTTAAACACATTGTCACTTTTGAAATTGACAGATTTGATTTGATTTATTGAACTTGGTAATTTGTACTTATAAAATAAATTTTCAACTTTTTTAGTTTCATTATCTCTGGACAAGCCCAATTTATTAGAAAGACGAAATGCCATACAAATGCCAATAGCAACAGCTTCTCCATGAATTAAATCAGATTTGTAATTTAATTCAGATTCTAATGCATGAGCAAATGTATGACCCAGATTTAATGTCGCTCTAATTCCTTTTTCTTTTTCATCTTCTGCAACTATTTTAGATTTTATTTGGCAACACTTGTAAATAGTGTATTTTATAAATGGCTCTTTTAAGGAGAGAATTGCATCAAAATTTAAATTTAAATAATTAAAAAATCGTTTATCATTAATTAATGAATATTTTATAACTTCTGCAAAACCAGCATATAGTTCTCGTTTAGGAAGAGTCTTTAAAAGATGAGTGTCTATTATTACGCTTTTTGGCTGATGAAAAGCGCCGACTAAGTTTTTACCATGTTTTGTATTTATTCCTGTTTTACCGCCAACTGAACTATCAACTTGAGCTAATAGAGTTGTTGGTATTTGAATATAATTAAGACCTCTTAACAATATTGAAGACACAAAACCACCAATATCACCTACTACTCCACCACCAAAGGTAATTATTAAAGATGTTCTTTCTATATTATTTTTTAGAATTTGATTTATTAAAAAATTTAAAGCTTTAAAATTTTTGTTTTTATCTCTACTTTTTATAGGAATAATTTTTAGATCATATGTAAGATCAGAAATAGTTTTCTTTAACAAATGAAAATTTTTATTTTTTTTAATATCAAAATAGTCATCATAAATAATAAAAACTTTTCTATCCTTTAAATCTTTTTTAACAAAACTAGTTATTTTTGATAGTACATTATTTCCAATTATAATTGGGTATTGAAACTTTCCATATTTTTCTTTAATTACAATTTTTTTTGTTTTATGCATTAAATTGTTCTTTAATTTTTTTTATAATATGTTCAGAAGAGCATTTTGAAGTATCAAATTTTATATGTGCTTCATTATAATTATTTTTTCTTTTTTTCAAAAGGGTAGATAAATTATCTAATATTTTATCTTTTAACATAGGTCTGTTTTTAGCATTTCCAACTCTTTGCATTAATACATTTAATGGGCAATCAAGCCAAACAACAAATGTTGTATCTAATAGTAACTTTCGAGTTGAAATATTCTCAAAACCTCCACCACCAAGGCTAATTATAGTATTTTCTTTTTGTAAATGGATTTTTTTTATTTTCCGTGATATAGTTTTCATTTCTTCATCTCTAAAAAAGCTTTCTCCAAAATTTTCAAAAATTGTGCTTATTTTCATTTTATTTTTTTTTTCAATAATAGTATCAATATCATAAAATTTATAATTTAATTTTTGTGAAATTTTTTTCCCAATCTTTGTTTTACCAGAACCCATCATTCCTATAAATGATATGATTATCGGTTTAACAAGGGTCAAGTGGTTTTTATTTGAGTTATTCATTAATTTTTTAACTATAAATTCTATATCATATAAAATCTTATTTCAAAAATAGTAAATATTTTTTATAATTATAAAATTACGTCAAAAACTCGCCATAATTTCAATATATTTAATTTTGAGGTATTTTATGAAAAAGATTAAATATTTAATATTAAGTTCGATTTTACTGATTGGGGTCATAATAGCGCTAATCTATACTTGGGATGTGCCTGCTCCAACGAAGGTAATTCAAAAAAACATTGATGTTAATAGTGAGGTTTCAAAGTAGCTTAGAACTACAGAAATTTAAAATGAATGAAACACATATTTCTTGTTATTATTTTCTTTGTGAGTGTTAAAGTTGCTTTTAGTCAAAATTTAAAAGCTGATGAAGAAAAATATATAGATTTGACAAATCAAAAAGCTTTGAAATCATCTAATGAAATTAAAGATGTATCAAAACCTATTTTAAAGGAAAGCATCAAAAAATTAGAAAATAAAAAAATAAACCAAAAGAAAGTTATTTCTCAAAATAATGTTTCAGTTAAAATAGGTTCATTAAAAGCACCTTCCCTCGGCTCAATTGGAATAAAAACAAAGTTAAATAAAAAGTTTGGTTTAAATCTTTGGAATAAATTTACAGCTGAAGAAGCAATAAAAAATTTAAATTATATACCTGATATTGTATCAAGTAAGTATCTTCAAACTTATTTGATTGATTTATATTCAAGTGTATCAATGCCCCCATCTGGGAGTTCTGACGAAATAGTGAAGTTTTTAGAAACAAAATTACTAAAATTATCGGCCACAGGTGCAAGTGAAAAGTTAAAAAAGTTAGTCGTTCAATTACCTAATGGAAAAAGATGGCAAAGATGGAAAAAATGGTATGTCGAGTATAATTTGATGAAAAAGAATGATAAAGAAGCATGCAAGTACGTATCTGAAATTTTAAAAAAAAATATTACATCTTATTGGAGGAAAGCAAATTTAATTTGTTTGTTAATTAATGAGAATTTTGACGAGGCAAACCTCATTCATGATGTAATGGCATCTGAAAATTTAATAGATCCTCTATTTCAGGAATTATTCAAAAATATTTTAGACGAAACTAACATAGATAATATTGAAAATATTGAAGTAAAAGTTACTCCCTTTCATATTATAATGTTAGATATGTTAAAATTTCCAATTAATGCAAATATGATTGCTGAATTTGACTCCGAATATACTGAAGCTTTAATAGAATTAGTTTATATTAATGCTGAAGCTAGATCTTTTCTTCTTGATAAGTTAATTGGTTTAAAAACAATTGATAGAGAACAAATGATAAAAACATATCAAGCAGTTTTATATGAAAAGCCAAATCCAAAAAATTCACTTAAAGCGCTTAATGAAAATGCAAATGGAATAAATAGAGCGCACGTCTGGTTATCTGCATTAGGTATGAATGATGATGTTGAAAAGGTAAATTTTATTTTAAAAATTTTAGAAATTGAAAATAAACTTGGTAGATTAGATCAAAATTTAGACTTATATCTACCTAGTTTAACCTCGGTAAAAGGTAAAACTTTACCAAGTACCTTAAATAAAAAAATACAATACTTACAAATTTTACATAATCCAAAAAACTTCCTTGATCATAACCTTTCTAATATTATTTTAATTTCTAAAAATAAAACGTGGGACTTAGATTTTATTTCAAAAAATAATTCATGGGGTTTGGTTCCGTACTTAGAGTCCTCAGGAATGTTGAGTCCTGAAGAAAATTGGATTGCTTTTCTTAATAATTTTGAATTTAAGGAAGATGAAATAAATAATTTTCCTTTGTGGTCAAATTCAACAAACTATAAAAATTTTATTCTAAATAAATCAATTCAAAAAAAATCAAAAAATAATGAAACTGTGTTTACAATTTTGCTAATTGCACGCATGATAAATGACAAAAGAATAAAAAACTTTGAACTAAAAAATTTAAAATCAATTGAAGAAGCTCTTATTTCAATAGGCTTAGATGTTTTAGGTAAAGATATTAGGATAGAGATTTTAACTTCAAAATTAGCTGATTTAAAATTTAAAAAATGAAACAAAGTGATATTAAACATCATGTATTAATCGAACGCTTTTTGTCATCCAAATATTTAGAAAATGGTTCCTCAAAAAATACAATAGAGGCATATAAAAAAGATATAATTTTAATGTTAGAGTGGCTTTTCAAAAAACAAATTAATTTTGAAAAAATAAATGACAAAAAAATAAATCAATATTTTTCTTTTCTAAAAAATAAACAGCAATCAATCAGTTCTATAAATAGAAAAATTTCTGTAATAAAAAGCTTTTTTAATTTCTTGCTATCTGAAAACTTTATAGTCTCAAATCCTGCAATTAATTTGGTAGGCATGAAAAAAGAAAAAAAATTACCTAACGTCCTCTCTGAAGAAGAAATAGATTTGTTAATTAGCGAGGCCTATAAAAACTTTAAAATAATAAGAATAAAAGACGGGAAAAGAAAATCTTATTTAAGATTATATGTGATTTTAGAAATCTTATACTCCACAGGTTTAAGAGTTAGTGAATTGTTAAATTTAAAGATATCAAACATAAAAAATATTAAAGATAAGTTTTATATAAAAGGAAAGGGAGGCATTCAAAGATTAATAGTTTTTACAGAAAGATCTATAAATGTTTTGAAATTATGGATAGAATTTATTAATGATAATAATGTTGAAAGAAATGATTATTTATTTCCAGGTCATGGCAATAAAAAAAGCGTTTCTAGACAGATAATTTTTAAAGATTTAAAAATGTTAGCTAAGAAATTAAATTTAGATGATAAAAAAGTATCTCCTCATTCGATAAGACATTCTTTTGCAACACATTTATTAAATAGGGGTGCAGATCTTCGTTCACTTCAAAAAATGTTGGGCCATTCTGATATAAGTACTACAGAAATATATACTCAGGTTAGACAAGATAGGCTTTTGAACTTAGTAAAAGATACACATCCACTAAACAAGGACTTTAAAAAGGGGATTTAAAAAATGCTTAAACATTTTTTAACATTTGAAAAAAATATAGCTGAGTTAGAAGGTAAAATTGAAGAATTAAGACATTTATCTTCTAATTCTGATTTGAATATTGCAAGTGAAATAGGCAAATTACAAAAAAGAGTAGGTGACGAATTAACAAACACATATTCAAAGTTAGATCCTTGGCAAAAAGTACTGGTATCTAGACACCCAGAAAGACCTCAATTTCAGGATGTTTTGTCAAAATTAATTGAAGATTATATTCCTTTGTCTGGAGACCGTAATTTTGCTGAAGATAATTCCCTTACTGGTGGCATTGGTTTTTTTAGAGGTCAAAATATAGTATTAATTGGAATTGATAAAGGAAAAGATACAAAAGACAGAATTTATAGAAATTTTGGTATGGCTCGACCTGAGGGTTATCGAAAAGCAATCAGATTAATCAAATTAGCTGATAAATTTAATATGCCTATTTTTACTTTTATTGATACCTCTGGTGCTTATCCAGGTAAGGGGGCTGAAGAAAGAGGTCAAGCACAAGCTATAGCTAGTTGTATTCAAACATGTTTAGAAGTTAAAACACCTTTAATAGCCTCTATCCTTGGAGAGGGTGGTTCAGGAGGAGCAATTGCTCTAGCTGTTGGAAACAAAGTTTTAATGTATGAGCATGCTATTTATTCAGTAATATCTCCAGAAGGATGTGCATCAATCTTATGGAGAGATGCTGATAAAGCTAGTGAGGCTGCAAAAGCATTAAAGTTAACTGCTCAAGATATGAAAAATTTTAATGTTGTTGATGAAATTATCCCTGAGCCTCTTGGCGGTGCGCACAGAGATCCAAGTAAAGCTATTTTAGATCTTGGAAATGTTTTAGAAAAAACTTTAAAAGAATTTCTTACCATAGATAAGAATGAAATAAAAAAACAAAAAGAAAATAAATATTTAAAATTACATGAATTTTAATTTACTAATTTGTAAGGTTTTTCATTAGTTAGGCTAGGCATTTTTTTTCTACAAATATTGATTTCATCAAGATCTATTTTTGAAGTTATTATGCCCTCATTAGTTTTTGCGTCAGCAAGAACTTTTCCCCAAGGCGAGATAATAAGAGAATGACCAAAAGATTTTCTTCCTATAAAATGTTCTCCAGTTTGTGCTGGAGCAATTATAAAACATCCATTTTCTATGGCTCTAGCTTTTAAAAGCGAATGCCAGTGGATTTTTCCGGTTGTACTTGAGAATGCAGAAGGTACAAAAATAATTTCTGCACCTGCTTTTGCTAAATCTCTATATAGGTGAGGAAATCTTAGATCATAACATATTGTTAATCCAAATTTAACTCTTCTACTACCAAAATATAAATCTCCAATAACAGCTTTATCACCTGATATATATGTATTTGACTCAAAATATGTCTCTTTATCTGATAAATTTACATCAAACAAATGAATTTTATCATATTTATTAATTATATTTCCATTTGTATTAATCAAAAACGATCTATTAACAAGAAAAAAGTTTTTTTTTGTTTCTTGAAAAATTTTAGTTTGTAATGAACCAATAAGAATGTTCACTTTATATTGATTAGCGAGTTTTTTTATCGTTTTGATTGTAAGACTTTCATTTTCAAAACTAGCATTTTGAATAGTATTTTCTTTGTTTTTAAAAATAAAAGTTGAACATTCAGGAAGAGCAATTAAGTCTGAATTTTGGTCTGATGCTTCTCTTATTAATTCACTAATTTTTTGAAGAGTGGCCTTCTCATCATTTAAAGATGTGTATTGTAGACATGAAATTATAATTTTATTAGACATTTTAATTAGGGCAAATTACATTTTTAATATACCATTAAATTTTAAACATTTATTTAAAATTTGTTTAAGAGCATACAGTATTACTGCTTTTGAAAATTTTTACATAAAATGTTATTAAATACTTAAATTTAAACAAAACGATCAAATTGTCAAAAAATATTAATTATTTTATGTATGATAAAAATATAATAATTCAAAGCAAGAATAGGATTGCAAAAGACTACAAAGAATTTAATTTTTTAAAAAAATATTCATCTGAGATTATAAATAAAAAACTTAAAAGCATAAACTTAGATTTTGCCAAAGTTTTAGAAATTGGTTTTCATACAGGAGAATTAACAGATAAGTTAGAAAAATTAAAAAAAATTAAAACCATTATCTCCACTGATATTTCTATAGAAATGATAAAATACTACAGAAAAAAAAATAATATTTTAATAAATATAGATGAAGAATGTCTGAGTTTTAAAGAAGAATGTTTCGATGGTGTATTTTCTTGTCTCTATCTAAATCATATAAATGATTATGAAAAATTTTTTTTGAAAATTAATAAAATTTTAAAAAAAAATTCTGTTTTTTTGTTTTCAATTTTTGGTTCTGAAACAATAAAAGAATTAAAATCTTTATTGTTTGAAGCTGATAATCTAGTTTTTAATGGAGTTTACCCTAGATTTAATTTGTTGTTTGATATAAAAAAATTGGGAGATTTATTGTTTAAGCTAGGATTTAAAAATACTGTAATAGAGACAGAGTTAATTAATGTTAAATATAAATCTACAAAAAAATTAATGAAAGATTTAAGAGGTATGGGGGAGTCAAATTTTCTAAAGGGCAGAAGAAAATATTTTTCAAATAAAAGTTTTTTTTCAAATGTAGAAAAAAAATATAAATTCAAATTCCTTAATTTAGAAGATAAAACAATAAACTCAACATTTGAAATTATTACAGCTATATGTTGGAAAAAATAATTTTTAAAGTAGTAAGTCTTGTATACTTGAAATAAGGTAATTATTAGTTGGAAGCATTTTTAAATTCCTTAAATTTTTTGCATGTATCCAAGATATTTCTGAATGAACTTTAGCAACAGGTGTGTCTTTCCATTTTCTAGAAACATATAAAAGAACGATAAAAAATGCATTATTTTGCTTATGTGTTGAAAAAGTTAAAGGAGCAATACAGTTTCCATTTAAATCTAATCCTATTTCTTCTCTAATTTCTCTTATAAGACCTTTTTCAGGAGTCTCATTTTTTTCTACCTTTCCACCAGGGAATTCCCAAAACCCTGGGAAAATAGAATTTATTGATCTTTTACCTACTAATATCTCATTTTCATCATTTATTAAAGCAAGACAACTTACAATCATTTGATTAACTTCTATAATCTGCATTTATTTTAATATATTGCTCAGTCAAATCACAAGTATAAACTGTCCATTTTTTATTTCCCATAGATAAATCTATTGTTATTTCAATTTCATTATTTTTCAAGTATTCCGATATTTTTTCTTCAGAGTAATTTATGTATTTCATTCCATTTTTCGTAACTAAATAATTTCCAAAATAAATACTAATTTTGTTTAAAATAATTTTTTCCAGAGATTTTCCAATTGCCATAATAATTCTGCCCCAATTCGCATCCTCTCCAGCAATTGCTGTTTTAACAAGAGGAGAGTTTGCAACTGACATTGAAATATTTTTAGCAGCCTTTTTTGAAGTTGCATTAAGTACATTTATTTTTATAAATTTAGTTGCACCTTCTCCATCTTTAACAATTTTTTGAGCAAGATTTAACATTAATTCAGAAGTACAAATTTTGAAGGTTTTGAGCTTAGGATCATTGTATGAAGTAATCATATTTTTATTTTTTTTATTTGTAGAAATTAACAATACTGTATCACTAGTAGAGGTATCACTATCTACGGTAATAGAATTAAATGTTTTTTCATTTTGAGTTAATAGAATTTTTTGAAGAACTTCTGAAGATATGTTTGCGTCAGTAAAAATAAATGCCAACATAGTAGCCATATTTGGAGCAATCATTCCTGATCCTTTGGCTATTCCAACAAGATTAATAACTTCATTTTCTATTTTACAACTAGAAGTTTCTATTTTATGGAATGTATCAGTTGTCATAATAGCTTTGGCAGCATCAACCCAGGAGTTTTGAGAAAAAAAAGTATTATTTTTTATAGAGTTTATAATTAAATCAGAATTTAAAAACTCTCCTATCACTCCTGTTGAAGCGGTATAAATTTCATTTGTATCACAACTAAGATGTTTACTTAAAAATGAAATAATTTTTTGAACAGTTTTTTCACCTTTAGATCCAGTAAAAGCATTTGCATTACCCGAATTTACTAAAACAGCTTTAACTTTATTATTATCTGAAATTAAATTGTTTTTACAATGATTTACAGCAGAACTTGAAGTAAGAGATTTTGTAAATATACCAGCAATAGATGAATTGTCTGGTAACGTTACTAATAAAACATCAGTTTTATCTTTTTTTATACCAGATTTGTAAACACTAATATTAATTTCTTCTATATCAAACTTTTTTTTTTCATTCATTGTTTATTACAAAGTCAAATTATCAAGTTAAAAATTACTAGAAAAACATTTCAAAAATACCATTTAAATGTAATAAGTAAATATTTTTAATTAAAGATTTGTGAGAGTCGAATGTTTGGTAGCTTTGGAAAAAAGATTTTTGGATCCTCTAACGATAGAGAATTATCCAAATTAAAATCAATCGTGCAAAAAATAAATGATTTTGAAAAAGACATGTCTTTACTAGACCAAGAACAACTTATATCAAAAACGAATGAATTCAGAGAAAGAATAAACAAAGGTGAAAGTTTAGATTTAATTTTACCTGAAACTTTTTCTGTTGTAAGGGAGGCCTCTAAAAGAACACTAAAACAGAGACATTTTGATGTACAACTAATTGGTGGAATTGTTTTGCACCATGGTAAAATTGCTGAAATGAAAACAGGAGAGGGGAAAACACTTGTAGCAACTTTGCCCTGTTATTTAAATGCGTTATCAAAAAAAGGTGTTCATGTAGTTACAGTAAATGATTATCTAGCAAAAAGAGATGCTGAATGGATGGGTGAAATATATAATTATCTTGGATTAGAAGTTGGGTGCCTAACTAATGATATTGACGATAATCAAAGAAGAATGGCTTACAAAGCTGATATAACTTATGGAACTAACAATGAATTTGGTTTTGATTATTTAAGAGATAATATGAAATTTTCATTTGACGACATGGTGCAAAGACCATTTAACTTCGCCATTGTAGATGAAGTAGACTCAATCCTAATTGATGAGGCTAGAACACCATTAATAATTTCTGGTCAATCGGAAGATTCTTCTGATTTATACATTAAAATTGATAAATATATTCCTAAACTTTCCATAGACGATTATGATCTAGATGAAAAACAAAGAACATGTAATTTGACTGATCATGGAACAGAAAAATTTGAAAAACTTTTACAACAAGATGGTTTAGTTGGAGAAGGGACATTATATGACTTAAAAAATATTAATATTCTTCATCATATAAATCAAGCCCTTCGAGCTCATAAGATATTTAAGAAAAATACTCATTATATGGTTAAAAATGATAATGTTTTAATTATTGACGAGTTCACTGGAAGAGCTATGGAAGGTAGGAGATTTGGAGAAGGTCAACACCAAGCTATAGAAGCAAAAGAAAATGTAAGTATAAAACCAGAAAATCAGACATTAGCTAGTATAACATTTCAAAATTATTTCAGAATGTTTCCAAAATTATCAGGTATGACAGGGACTGCCGTAACAGAAGAAGGTGAATTTTCAGAAATATATAATTTACAAGTTGTTGAAATACCAACAAATGTAAAAGTTGAAAGATTAGATGAAAATGATGAAATCTATAAAACTAATGACGAAAGAGATGAGGCTGTATTAAGTTTAATAGAAAATTGTACCAAAAAAAACCAACCTGTATTAGTAGGTACCGTTTCAATAGCTAAATCTGACATTTTGTCTAATTTACTATCTAAAAAAAACATAGATCACCAAGTTTTAAATGCAAGATATCATGAACAAGAGGCAAAAATCATTGGTTATGCAGGTATGCCTAAAGCTGTAACTATAGCAACAAACATGGCCGGTAGAGGAACTGATATCCAATTGGGTGGAAACTTCGAAATTAGAAAAGATATAGAAATCAAAGAAACAGATAATGATTATGAGAAAAAATTAGAAATGTTACAAAAAGACATTTTACAAAAAAGAAAGCAGGCTTTGGAAGCAGGAGGCCTTTATGTAATAGGGACTGAAAGACATGAAAGTAGAAGAATTGATAATCAATTAAGAGGAAGAACTGGAAGACAAGGTGATCCTGGAAAGTCAAAATTTTTATTATCTCTTCAAGATGATTTAATGAGAATATTTGGATCTGAAAAACTAGAATCAATGTTAGGCAAGTTAGGTCTTCAAAGAGGGGAAGCCATTATTCATCCATGGATAAATAAAGCTGTTGAAAAAGCTCAAAGCAAAGTAGAGGCGAATAACTTTGAAATAAGAAAACAATTGCTTAAATTTGATGATGTTATGAATGATCAAAGAAAAGTTATATTTGAGCAAAGAAAAGAAATTATGGGCTCTGAAAATATTAGTGACATGATATCAGATATGAGAAATGAGGTTATAGAAAATGTTGTTCATCAATGTATTCCAGAAAATAGTTTTTATTCAGAATGGGACTCAGAAAAACTTAAAAAAGATATTCATGCAAACTTTGGATTAGAAAGCCCTATTGAAGAATGGGTAAAAGAAGATGGTATTGTAGAAAATGAAATTATTTCAAGAATTAAAGTGAATTCTGAGAAATTTATGGCACAAAGAGTGGCAAGAATAGGTTCTACTATATTTAGGGAGGCTGAAAAAAGCTTGCTTTTGCAAGTTTTAGATCAATGCTGGAAAGATCATCTTTTATATCTAGATCAGTTAAGACAATCAATAGGCCTTAGGGCTTATGGGCAGCGTGATCCATTAAATGAGTATAAAAAAGAATCTTTTAGTCTATTTGAAGAAATGCTCTCAAAAATCAGATATATGATAGTATCAATTTTATCAAGCTTTGAGATAGAGAGAAATATTCCCAACAAAGACTTGAATTCTAAAAAAGATGAAAAAATTTTAAATTCAAAAAAAGTTTCTAGAAATGAAAAATGTCCGTGTGGTTCTGGAAAAAAATATAAACATTGTTGTGGAAGAATTTGATACTATATTATTTCTGATATGATTAAATATAATTTAAAATGTACATCTAAATCTTGTCAGAACAATCTACCATTTGATGCTTGGTTTCAAAATAGTGAAGCATTTGATACACAAAAAGATTTAGGTTTTTTAATCTGCCCTTATTGTGGAGATAAAGATATTGTGAAGAATTTAATGTCTCCATCTATTCAAACCAATAAAACTAGAAAAAAAATTGATTTTAAAGAAAAAGATAAAAAAGATAAATTAAATATAGAACAAAATGTTAAAGATAAAAAAATGAAAATTAATACAACCATGAATGATGCAATGACAGTTTTAAGAACTATTAAAAAGGAAATTCAAAATAAAGCTGAGTTTGTTGGTGATAAGTTTGTTGATGAAGCTAGAGCTATCAATTTAGGCGAGACTAAAGAAAGGCCAATCTATGGAAGTGCTAAACCAGAGGAAGTCGAAGAATTAAAAGAAGAAGGAATTAGCGTAACCACAATTCCATGGATACAAGATGATCACTAATTTATTTTTATACCGGCAATTCCATAATTTATAATAGAGTTACTTGATAAACTAAAACCATCAATTTTTTTATTTAGAATAGTTTTCAGAGAGACTGAAGGTAAGAAACCTGCAATATCATCAAAAATAATTCCAAATTTTTTTCCTTCTTTAACTAAAGTCTCAGGTGAAACAAATTTATTTATGTCATGAGTTCCTTTAGGAATAAGATTTAAAAAATTTTCAGCAACAAACTTAGCAAAAAAATTGCTTACAAAATTTCTGTTTATTGTTGTAATAATTATTAAACTGCCTAATTTTGCCAATTTTGATAATTCATACATGAATAGCATTCTGTTATTAACATGTTCAATAACTTCAGAAGCAATAATTAAGTCAAATTTTTTATTTTTCTTTATTAAATAATTGGAAATTGAAGTACATTCATAATCAATATCTAGCCTACTTTTTTCTCCATGAAATTTTGCAACATTAATAGCATTTAGTGAAGCATCAATACCTGTGACATTTCCACCTAATCTAGATAAACGCTCAGCTAAAATGCCCCCTCCACATCCAACATCCAGACATTTCAAATTTTTTAATGGTAAGCTTTCATAATCTTTATTAATTCGCAAAGCATTTCGTAAGATAAATTTAATTCTGACATCTGTTAATTGGTGTAAAGATGAGAGTGGTCCGTCAAGATTCCACCATTCTCTGCTTAAATTTGAAAAAAAATCTATTTCTTTTTTGTCAATTGTAGTATTCATAAATTGCTTTTAGCATATTTTCAATTATTACATCAAATTAAAAGGTAAAGTTTTGGCGCTAATTGTAATGAAATTTGGAGGCACTTCTTTGGGAGACATTTCAAGGATTAAATCAGCAGCTACTCGTATTAAAACAGAAGTTTCAAAAGGTAATTCAGTTATTTCTGTTGTTTCTGCAATGGCAGGAAATACAAATAAACTTATCGAATTAGTAAATGAGATAAGTAAAACATATGATAAATCAGAGTATGATGTAGTTATTTCAACTGGTGAACAAATTTCAGCAGGTCTGTTAACTATCGCCTTACAAACTATTGGTATAAGAGCAAGATCTTGGACTGGCTGGCAAACACCTATTTTTACTGATGAATTTTTTAGTAAAGCTAGTATAAATAAAATAAAGACAGAAAACATTAAAAGTCATTTAAAAAAAGGAGAAGTTGCTGTTTTAACTGGTTTTCAGGGAATAACCGAAAAAAACAAATTAACTACACTTGGTAGGGGAGGATCAGATACTTCTGCAGTTGCTATAGCAGCATCATTTAATGCAGATAGATGCGATATATATACAGACGTTGATGGTGTCTATACATCAGATCCAAGAATTGTTAAGAACTCAGTAAAACTAAATAAAATAACTTATGAAGAAATGTTAGAGTTATCTTCTCAAGGGGCCAAAGTTTTACAAACCAGGTCAGTCGTATTAGCCATGAACTATAATGTGAAGCTACAAGTTTTAAGTAGTTTTGATAATCATCCAGGAACAATGATAATCAAAGAGGAAAAAAATATGGAAAAAACAAAAATTAGTGGAATTGCTTATAGTTCCAACGAAGCAAAGATAACAATTTTTAATGTTCCCGATAAACCAGGTCAAGCTGCAAAAGTATTTGGAACTCTAGCAGATGAGGCTATAAATGTAGATATGATAGTTCAGTCCTCTACTTTAAATGGAACTGCAACTGATATAACATTTACCATATTAGATACTGATTTAATAGCTGCACGAAAGGTCATTAAAAACCTAAAATCAGATATAATGTTTAGTAGTTTTAAAGAAGATAGTAAAGTAACAAAGGTTTCAGTCGTAGGTAATGGTATGAGAACTAAACCAGGAATTGCAAAAACAATGTTTGAGACCTTGGCAAACAATAATATCAATATTCAGGTAATTTCAACGAGCGAAATAAAAATTTCAGTTTTAATTTCTTCTGATTATTCTGAGTTAGCGGTAAGAACACTTCATGATGCTTTTGGGTTGGACAAAGTGTAATGGTAATAATTTTAATTAAATCTGGTATTGATTATCTATATTAATTATATATTATCATAAAGTTATCTAGGAAATAAAATGATTAATAAGAATGAAACTAAATCTGATAAAAATTTACTGGATGATAATAAGGTATCTCTTGATATTTTAAAAGCTTTTGAGGAACCTGAAATCCAAGAGATTGGAAGAACTTTTGTTGAAGCTAGAGCTAAAAAAGGATTAACTCAAGAGCAAGCTGGTAAAAGTTTAAAAGTCAGAGCTAAATTGATAACTGATTTTGAAGATGGAAAGCATTTAGACCTGCCAGGCATGGCTTATCAAATAGGCTTTGTAAGAAGCTATGCAAGTTTAGTTGATTTAGATCCTGAAATTTGTATTGAAGCTTATAAAAAAAGTTGTAATATTGAAGATTCAAAAATTACATATAATTTCTTAGAATCTAATAAAGAAAAGAAATCTTTTGTTCCAATTATTGTTTTAGCTTCCTTTTTAACTTGCCTCATTAGTTATTCAGCATGGTATTTTAATAATTTAGGTTATGATGAAGTTAATATGCCAAATAACAAAGCAAGTGTTGATGAAGACAAAAAAGACAAAATAAATAAAACTGTAAACTATGTAAAAGTTGAAGAAAACTCGTCTAAAAATTTAGAAAACTCTTATGAGATTCCAAAAAAATCATCAGGTACTATAATTAATGAAGATTTAAAGATTACAGAGCAAGTATTTAAAGGAAAAGATAAAAAAGATATTTCAGTAATTTCTACTACCTCAAAATTTGAAAATAATAAAGAGAATGAAATTCAGAAAAATGTTTCGGAAGAAAATACTAACGAAATATCTGCAGTAGCTAATGAAAGAAATCCTGAAACTGAATTAGTACTTAAATCTTCGGGTAATAGTTGGGTAGAGATAGAGGATCTTGATGGAAATTCTTTAGTGACTAGGTTAATGAGAGCAGGAGAGACTTACGTTATTCCAAAGAATAATAAAGGTTTAACTTTATCAACTGGGAATGCTGGTGTACTATCTCTTGTTTATGGGAAAAATAATATACCTTCATTGGGAGAAATCGGAGAAGTAATTTCTTCAAGGCCTCTTAATATTGAAGCTTTCAAGAAAAGAATAAATTAAAAATATATATAAATTTCATTAATGTAATGAGTGTTAGACCCTATAAAGATATTATAAGGAGAAAAACCAGGCAGATAAGGTTAAAAAATGTGTTAGTAGGAGGGGATTCTCCTATTACTGTTCAAACTATGACTAACACTTTAACTTCTAACGCTCGAGCTACAAGTAAGCAAATTGACGAAATTACTGAGGCTGGAGCAGACCTGGTTCGTGTTTCATGTCCAGATCAAAGCTCTACTATAGCATTAAAAGATATAGTTAAAAACTCACCAATTCCTGTAATTTCAGATATTCATTTTCATTATAAAAGAGCAATAGAATCTGCAAAAGCTGGAGCTGCATGTATAAGGATAAACCCTGGAAATATTGGTAATGAAAATAGAGTTAAAGATGTTATCAAGGCAGCAAAAGACTTTGGATGTGCAATAAGAGTAGGTGTAAATGCAGGTTCGCTAGAAAAAACTATTCTCGAAAAGTTTAAAGAACCTTGTCCGGAAGCAATGTTGCAGTCTGCATTAAATCACATTAAAATTCTTCAAGATAATGATTTTCATGAATTTAAAATAAGTGTAAAAGCCTCAGATATATTCATGGCAACTAATGCATATAGGCTGTTATCTGAGAAAGTAGATTATCCATTGCATGTAGGTATAACCGAAGCAGGAGGGAATAGATCTGGCACTGTAAAATCTTCTTTAGGTATGGGTAGTTTACTTTGGTCTGGAATAGGAGATACAATTAGAGTCTCTCTTTCTACGCATCCAGCAGAGGAAGTTAAAGTTGGTTATGAGATACTTAAGGCTCTTGGTTTAAGAAGAAGAGGAGTTTCTGTAATATCTTGTCCTTCATGTGCTAGACAACAATTTGATGTTATTAATACAGTAAGAGAGGTTGAAGAACGATTGCAACATATAACTACACCTATTACAGTATCAATCATTGGATGTGTTGTAAATGGTCCCGGAGAAGCAAAAGAGACTGATATAGGCGTCACGGGTGGAGGTAAGGGAACTCATCAAATTTATATCTCTGGAATAACTGATCACATAATTAAAAATAAAAATATAGTTGAACATATAGTTCAACAAGTAGAAAAGAAAATTTTAGAAATGTGATTAAATTTAGAGGACTTGATGAAAGAAATAAGAACAGTTAGAGGTGTAAATGATTTATTACCAGAAGATATGGATAAACACCTTAAGATTATAGAAGTTGGCTCTAAGACTTGCAAATTATTTTGTTATGAAGAAATAGATATTCCTGTCTTTGAATATGCAGACCTATTTGTCAAACCACTTGGTGAGACAAGTGATATAGTTACAAAAGAAAATTATATTTTCAAAGATAGAAGTGATAATTTACTTATGTTGAGACCTGAAGGTACAACAAGTGTAGTGAGGGCAGTTATAAATGCTGGTTTTACTCAAAATTTACCACAAAGGTTTTTCTATTCAGGATCGATGTTTCGTTATGAAAGACCTCAAAAAGGTAGACTAAGACAATTTAATCAACTAGGCGCAGAATTAATAGGGGTAGATAATTTTTATGGAGATGTAGAGGTTATAAATATTGCTTATAATTTTTTGAAAAATTTAAATTTGATGAAAAACGTAACTTTATACGTTAACTCTTTAGGTGACGAGAAAAGCCGAAAAAAATTTAGATCTGAATTAGTTTTATATTTAGAAAAATATGAAAGTGATTTATCCTCTGACAGCAAAATAAGGTTAAAGAAGAATCCGTTAAGAATTTTAGACTCAAAAAATAAAAATGACCAAATATTATTAAAAAATGCACCAAAGTATCTTGATTATCTTAATGAAGATTCAAAATTATATTTTGAAAATGTATGTGAGTGTCTAAAAAAGCTTGGAATACCTTTTGAAATAGATGAAAAATTAGTTAGAGGTTTAGACTATTATTCTCATACAACTTTTGAATTTAAAACTGATTTACTTGGCGCTCAAGATACTATCCTAGCAGGAGGAAGGTATGATGGTCTTTCAAAAATGATTAGTGATTTCAGATTACCAGGTGTTGGATGGGCTGCAGGTCTAGAAAGGTTGGCTTTAATGATAAATAGTGAGTACGATTCATCGCCAGAAGTAACTTTAATTGCACAGTCGAATGAATTAAATTCAAAAATTTTGAATTATCATCAAATGTTAATTGATAAAGGAATTAAGACTGAAATGATTTACTCTGGTAACTTAAATAAAAAATTGAAAAGAGCTAATAAAACATCTTCAAAGTTTGCTATTATAATTGGAGAAAACGAGCTAGAAAATGATATTGTTCAATTAAAAAATCTTCACAACGGCTTACAATCTTCTTTAAAATTCAAAAATGTTTTTAGAGAGATCATGAAATAAATTTTAAATTATGATAAATTTGCATGAAAATATAGATAGATTTTTTAAAAGAAAACTTGATATTGAAAAATTATTATCAAACTCAAAAGGACTTAAATCTAATGAACTTGCTGAACTATCTAAAGAGTTATCAGAAATTAAAATTGTAACAGATTTAGCTGAAAAATTAGATAATAAAAAAAATGAAATACTAGATTTAGAAGAATTATTAAAAGATAAAAACTCAGAGAATGAAATCAAAGAAATGGCAAAAAATGAGTTAAAGATTTTAAATAATGAAGTTGAGAAATTAGAGCATGGCTTAGAATTATCGTTAATACCAAAAGATAAAGATGATGAAAGAAATGTAATTATTGAAATAAGAGCTGGGACTGGAGGTGACGAGGCGGGTTTATTTGCTTTAAATCTTTTCAACATGTACCAAAAATTTTCTACTAATCAAAAATGGAAATTTGAAATAATGAATATTTCAGAGACAGGAGTAGGAGGATATAAAGAAGCCCATGCAAATATTGTAGGAAAAGATGTGTTTGGAAGATTAAAATTTGAGTCTGGGGTTCATAGAGTGCAAAGAGTGCCTTCAACAGAAACGAATGGAAGAATTCATACTTCAGCAGCGACTGTTGCAGTTCTCCCAGAAGCCAAAGATCTAGAAATAAATTTAAACGAGAAAGATTTAAGAGTTGACGTATTTAGAGCAAGTGGACCCGGAGGTCAATCTGTTAACACAACTGACTCTGCCGTCAGAATAACACATTTGCCAACAGGTATTGTGGTTAGTCAACAAGATGAAAAGTCACAACATAAAAATAGAGCAAAAGCCATGAAAATTCTTATGGCTCGTTTATATGATCTTGAGAGGTCTATTCGTGAAAATGAAAGGGCAACTGATAGAAAAAGTCAGGTTGGTACGGGAGATAGATCTGAAAGAATTAGAACATATAACTTTCCTCAAGGAAGAGTTACTGATCATAGAATTAATTATACATCGCATAAAATTGATAAGATTCTAGAAGGTGAAGCTCTTGAAGAAATAATAGATAATTTAATCTTAGATGAGAGATTTAAAAGATTAGATAAAGTAAAATAAATTATGAAATCTAATGAATTATTAAAACAATCTATTAAGTTCCTTAAAAGTTATAGTAAAGAAACACCTGAACTTGACTCAAAAATGATTTTAGGATTTGTTCTGGACCTCAAAAATAAGATATATTTACATGATGACGTTAATGTTTCAGAAAAAAAATTAATAAAGTTTAAAAAATTACTGAATCTTAGGGCTAATGGTAAGCCAGTATCAAGAATAATTGGAAAAAAATATTTCTGGAAAGATGTTTTTAATATTAATGATTGGACTTTAGACCCTAGGCCAGACAGTGAAATATTAATAGAAGAAGTTTTACTTTATTATCATAACAAGGAGAAGAATTTTAAAATTTTAGATCTCGGCTGTGGATCTGGTTGCTTAGGTTTGTCTTTGTTAGGAGAATTTCCAAATGCAATGTTGATAGGAGTCGATCAATGTAAAAAAGCATTGGCTCAAGCTAAAAAAAATTCAAAAGAATTATTTTGTAATCATAGATCTAATTTTTTAAACGTAAATTGGTTTAATAAAAATTGGACAAAAGATATTTTACAAAATTCAAATTTTAAAACAAAGTTTGATATTATTATTTGTAATCCCCCTTACATAAAAAAAAAACAAATTAATAATCTTCAAGAAGAAGTAAAGTATTTTGATCCAGTTTTGGCATTAGATGGTGGAAAAGATGGCTGTGATAGTTATAGAGCAATTTTAAATAAGGTAAGCCACTTGATATCAAATGAAGGTATAATTGCTATCGAAATAAGTGATGAAATACTCTTAAAAGTAAAAAACATTATTTTAAAACAAGGGTTAAATGTTAAAAAAATAGTTCAGGATTATTCAGGTAATAATAGGGTTTTAATAATAAAATGATTTTTTTATTTGAAATTTTAAAAAAAACATATATAAATTTCTTATTAATTACCAGAAATGATTAAATTATTATTATAAACATTTCAGTATTATTTAAAATCAGGTTGATATGAAAAGAACTAACGGTCGCCGTCGACATAGAGGGCATAACCGAAAAAATTACAGTAACATTAATAAAAACACTGTTTTAGAAAGTAGTGGGCCTAAGTCACAAGTTAGAGGAAATGCTTATCAACTTAATGAAAAGTACTCTTCATTAGCTAATGACGCAGTTGCAAACGATGACAAAATATTGTCGGAGTGTTATTTTCAATATGCCGATCATTACTATAGGTTAAATAAAGAGATTGAAGCTGCAATGTTACTTAAAATGACAGATAATAATGAAAATAAGTCAGATAATAACGAAAATAAGATAGATAATACTAATGAAAATAATAATATTCAAAAAGATACAATTAACTCAGTTGAAAAAAATAAATTATCACGAAAAGATAGAAGTTTACTTGCTAAATCGGAAGAAAGTAGTGAATTAGAAATAGAAGAAAAACTTCCAAAAAAATTCACTGAAAATAAAGCTGTTAATTTAAGTGAAGTTAATAAATAATAAAGATTTTATCAGTATCATTTTATTGAAAGTTTCTAAATAAATACCATATATATATCGGTTATTTAGATATGTCAGAACACTTCTCTAATAGAGTAAACGAGATCACCATAAATGCAAAGAACTTAGCCCAAAATTCTAAGCACATTTATGTTTCGCCCATACACTTGGCAAAAGAGTTGTTGGAAAAATCAAGTGATAATATAAAGCAAATTTTAAAAGACGAAAATATAAATTTGCAAACAATTTTATCTAAAATAAATGAAAACTTTAGTAAAATACCTATAATAACTAGTGAAATTAAACAATTAATATTTGACTCAGACTGTCAAAAATTATTTCAAACTTCACTTAAACTCTCTAAAGAAAACGGAGATATGTTTTTAACAGAAGAGTTTTTACTTGCAGGGCTTGTTGTAGGAGAATTTGAAATTTCAAATATTTTGACTTCTAACGGAATAACTAAGAAGTATATTGATGTTCAAATAATTAAACTTAGAAAAGGAAAAAAAGCTATGAATTCTAGTGCAGAGTCGAGTTTTGATGCTTTAAATAAATATGCAATTGATATAACAAAGAGTGCTTCAAATGGAAAGCTTGATCCAGTTATTGGTAGAGATGAAGAAATAAGAAGGACTATTCAGGTTTTATCAAGAAGAACTAAGAATAACCCAGTTTTGATAGGTGAACCAGGAGTAGGAAAAACTGCTATTGTAGAAGGGTTAGCTTTAAGAATTGTAAACGAAGATGTACCAGAAACAATTAAGTCAAAAAGGATATATTCCTTAGATCTAGCTAGCTTAATCGCAGGTTCAAAATTTAGAGGTGATTTTGAAGAAAGGCTTAAATCTTTATTAAATGAGGTTTCTCAAAAATCTTCTGAAATTATTTTGTTTATTGATGAACTTCATAACTTAATTGGAGCAGGGGCAAGTGAAGGCTCAATTGATGCTTCAAATATGCTAAAGCCAGCACTTGCAAGGGGAGATTTACACTGTATAGGAGCAACGACTTTAAATGAGTACAGACTTTATATAGAAAAAGATACAGCTTTAGCTAGGAGGTTTCAGCCCGTTTATATTGAAGAGCCTAATGAAGAGAACACGATTTCAATTTTAAGAGGTTTAAAAGAAAAGTATGAAGTTCATCATGGAATTAATATAACAGATAAAGCATTAATTGCTGCAACAGAATTTTCATCAAGATATATTAATGAAAGATTTCTTCCTGATAAGGCTATAGATTTAATGGATGAGGCAGCAAGTAGAAAAAGAATAGAATTAGATTCAAAACCTGAAGATCTCGATGAACTAGATAGAAAAATAGTTCAATTACAAATAGAGAGAAAAGCTTTGTCTATGGAAAACGATATGCAGTCCAAAAAAAAACTTAAATTAGTTGAAGAAAGCTTAATAGATTTAGACAATAAATCTAAAGATTTATCATCAATGTGGACACTTAACAAAGAACTTATAGAAAAAGAACAAAAAAAGAAAATAGAACTAGAAACCAAAAAAAATGAATTGGAAATGGCAAAAAGAGAGGGCGATTGGGATAAGGCAGGAGAGCTTTCATACCAAATAATTCCTTCCATAATAAATGAAATTGAGGAGTCAAAGAAGTTTTCTTCTCAAGGTACAAACAAATTGCTCAATAGAAGTATAAATGAAGAGGATATAGCAAAGATTGTATCTAAGTGGACCGGAATTCCTGTAGAGAAAATGGTTAATGATGAAAAAGAAAAACTTATGAATTTAGAAACAATTCTAGAGAAAAAAATAATTGGACAAATAGAGCCAATAAGCAAAATTGCAAAAGCATTAAGAAGGGCTAGATCAGGTTTATCTGACCCAAAAAGACCATTAGGATCTTTTTTGTTTTTGGGCCCAACTGGAGTTGGTAAGACAGAAACAGCAAAATGCTTGGCTAAGTTTTTATTTGAAGATGAAGATTCTTTAGTTCGAATAGATATGTCCGAATATATGGAAAAACACTCTGTAGCAAGATTAATTGGATCTCCACCTGGATATGTGGGTCATGAAGATGGTGGTAAATTGACTGAGATAATTAGAAGAAGACCATACAAAGTTATTTTATTTGATGAGATAGAAAAGGCTCATTCAGATGTTTTAAATATTTTATTACAGGTTTTAGATGATGGACGTTTGACTGATGGGCAAGGAAGGACTGTTGATTTTAAAAATACTATAATAATTATGACAAGTAATATGGGAGCGGGTTTTTTTGAAGGAAACATGTCTTTATCAGAAAATGCAGATAATTTAAAAACTTTAAAAAGCAATGTAATGGCTTCCGTTAAAAATATTTTAAGATCAGAATTTATTAATAGGCTAGATGAAATTTTATTTTTTACTAAATTAGGGAAGTTAGATATTTTAGAAGTAGTTAATCTTCAACTTAAACAGTTGCAGAATAAATTGAAGAAATTATTAATTTCAATCAGCTGGACAAAAGAAGTATCAGAATTGATTTCAATTGAAGGATTTGATCAAGAGTTTGGCGCCAGACCGATAAAAAGAGCATTGAGGGACTATATTGAAAACGAAATAAGTGATATGATTCTTCAAAATAAAATTAAAGAAAATGATCAATTAAAAATTTACGTTAAAAATAGAGAAATATGTTTTAAAATTAATTAATTTTCTTTTTTTCAGAAGAATTATTAAAAAGTGCGATAGAATTTGATTTTTTTAAAGAATTTTTTACTAGTTGTATTTTATTTTTTAAATTTATAATATATTTTTTAAATGCTTTTATTTCTGAACTAGGAATATTTTTTCCAGATGGTAATTTGATTTTCATAGGATTTACACGTTTACCTAAAAATAAAACTTCATAGTGCAAATGAGGCCCAGTAGATCTGCCAGTATTCCCAACATGGCCTATTACTTCTCCTTGAAAAACTTTTGAATTCACTCTTTTAACAATATTAGATAAATGAGCGTAAGCAGTTTTATAATTTCCATTATGTCTTATTCTTATATATTTTCCATAAGATCCATTCCATCTTGCTTCTTCTATTATACCATCTCCCGCAGCAAAAACAGGGGTCCCTTTAGGTGCGGCAAAATCTAAGCCTTGATGAAATTTGTTATAACCTAGTATTGGGTGTTTTCTTGTTCCATATCCACTAGACAATCTAGCTCCGTTTAAAGGTGTTTTCATTAAGGTTTTTTTTGATGAAAATCCTTTTTCGTCAAAATAACTAGTGTGCCCAGATTTTGTAGTATATTTGTAGTAATTTAATTCGTTGCCTGATAGTTCAATACCAACAAATAATATAGGCTCAGCCCCAATTACTTTATTTTCAATCAAATCCATTATTTTTGAATAGAGGATTTTGAATTTATCACCAACCCTTAAATCTCTCTGAAAATCGACTACAAAACCAAGAATATTAACCATTTCATAAAATGTCTTTTCTGGAACTCCTGAGACTTTTGAAGAATTATATAAATTTGTTTCAATGATACCTGAATTTAAAGTCATCTCTTTTTTAATTGGTCTTTTTGTTATTTTAGACTGAAATTGATTATCGTGATTTTGCCAAATATAAATATCTTTATTTTTTTGAAACTTAAACTCAATACCTATGCCAAAATCGTTTCTAGGAAGAGTGTATTTTACTATATGTCCTATGGGTATTTTTCTAAAAATTAACCTTGCTTTTGGAAGAGAAGAGATAGATTTAAGAATTTCAGTAATTTGATAACTATTAAATCCAACTCTACTCAAAAATTTTGAAAAATTTTCACCATTTTTAACTTTTGCAGATTTCAAAAAACTTATTTTTTTTCCACCTTCTTTTTCTATAATATCATATATTGAATTCAAAGATTCTTCATACTCAATCAAATTAAGAGGTCTTTTTTGAGGAAAAATTTTAATCTGTGAAGCTTTTGCAATATTTGAAGTAACAACTATTTCAAATGTGTTTATTGACAATAATGAAAGTAATAAAATAAGAATTAAGCGTAACATACTATTTTTAAATAATAATTTTTAAATTTTTTTGATAATGAACATTTGTAATTTAACTGTCAAGCACTGATTTTATAAATTTTAATTTTTTCAAAAACTAATTTTCTAATTAAATCTAATTTTTTTTTGTAAAAATGTTTTTTAGGGTTTGACATTTCAATCAAAACTGAAGTATAAACAGCGTTCACCAATTAATTTGGTTTATATTGTGTATATTATAGTTGATATAATATGTATTTTATCTGTTTGAAAATGTTGGATTTGGAAGAGATTCGTAGACGGTGATATACTTTATGTATTAGAAATACGTCTGTGAATTTCGCGCAATTTACCATAAATAACTATATTATTTATAGTTACGTCAGTTTAATGAGCGAATTCTGTGACAAAAATTTTAATTAGAATATTAATTCTAGATCAAACTTAAGAGTTTGATCCTGGCTCAGAACGAACGCTGGCGGCATGCTTCAGACATGCAAGTCGAACGAGATCTTCGGATCTAGTG
>MDSV01072093.1_pt1 | contig 76026 bp, 70 predicted proteins | sample 810851 | NCBI WGS metagenome assembly MDSV01 (sample SAMN05326640, study PRJNA326480) | marine metagenome | isolation source: seawater | place: Atlantic Ocean: North East | collected 2012
CCGAACTCGACCGTGAAAGCTGTTAGCGCCGATGGTACTTTGTCTTAAGGCATGGAAGAGTAGGTCGTTGCCAGGATTATTATATTATAATTATGTCTCAACACGCTAAAAAATATTTTGATATAGTTTCTCAAATCTCTTCAATAATAGATGTTGAAAAAATTAACATTATTTGTTCTGAGTTAAATACTTTAAGAGAAAATAATGGCAGACTTTTTTTTCTTGGCGTAGGAGGTAGTGCAGCAAATTGTTCTCATGCAGTTAATGATTTTAGAAAGCTTTGTAATATTGAATCTTATACAGCGACAGACAATGTATCAGAACTAACCGCTAGAATAAATGATGACGGTTGGGATGGAAGTTTTGTTGAATATTTAAAGAGTTCTAATATCAAAAGCAAAGATGCTATATTTATACTATCTGTAGGTGGTGGTAATACAGAAAAAAATGTAAGTGTAAACTTAATTAATGCAATTAATTATTGTAAAAAAATTGGTAGTAAAATTTTTGGAATAGTTGGTAAAGATGGAGGGTATACTTTTAAAAATGGTGATAATATTTTATTAGTTCCAGATTTAGATAAAAAATTAACAACACCTTTGGCTGAGTCCTTTCAAGCTGTAGTTTGGCATTGCATTGTTTCAAATCCTTTGCTACAATTAAACTCTACAAAGTGGTAAAATTAATTCAAGATATTGAAAATCTTAATATTCAGGTTTATGGTGATGGTGCTAATTTTGACAACATTGTTAATTTAAACAACAATTCTCTAATTAAAGGCTTTACAACTAATCCAACTTTAATGAGAAAAGCTGGGGTAGAAAACTATAAAGATTTTGCTCTCGATTTATTAAAAATTATTAAAGATAAACCAATTTCATTTGAAGTTTTTTCTGATGATATTGGTCAAATGGAAAAACAAGCAAGAGAAATATCTTCATGGGGAAAGAATGTAAATGTTAAAATACCTGTTACAAACACAAAGGGAGTTTCCACTATTGATATTATAAAAAATTTATCAAAGGATAATGTAAAATTAAATATCACAGCAGTTTTTACTTTAAAGCAAGTGAAGCAACTTATTTCATCCATAAATATTGATAGTGAAACTATAATATCAATCTTTGCAGGGAGAATCGCAGATACTGGGATTGACCCCGTCCCTTTGATGAGTAAGTCTGTAGAGCTTGCAAAAATAAATAAAAATATAAAAATTCTTTGGGCAAGCCCAAGAGAATTACTTAATATTTTTCATGCTGAAAATTCTGGATGTCAAATTATTACTGTTGCTGAGGATATAATTAAAAAGTTAAGTTTAATAAATAAAAATTTAGAAGACTTTTCTATTGAAACTGTAAAAATGTTTTATGACGATGCTCAAAAGGCTGGTTATAAAATATTGTAACTATTAAATATATCTTTATAAACTTTAACTTAAAATAATTTAAAAAATATATGGAAAATAAATCAATTTTTATCACGGGTGGTGCTGGTTATTGTGGAAGTAAACTTGTGCCCCAGTTACTTTCTAAAGGATATAAAGTTACAGTTTATGATATACTTTTTTTTACTGATAATTTTCTTCCTAAAAATGAAAATCTTCAAATAGTAAATGGAGATATTAGAGATTATGAGAAGGTTAAGTCTTTTTCAAAAAATCATGACATTTTTATTAATTTAGCTTGTATATCAAATGATGCTAGCTTTGAATTAGATGAAAATCTTTCTACTTCAATAAACTTAGATGCATTTGAGCCGATTGTAAAAGTTGCAAAAGAAAATAAGATTAGGAGATTTATTTATGCCTCATCAAGTTCAGTGTATGGGGTTTCAGATAAACCTAATGTTACTGAAGATCATCCATTGGTTCCATTAACATTGTATAATAAATACAAAGGAATGTGCGAGCCAATTTTAGAGAAATATATTGATAATAATTTTACCGGAGTGACTTTTAGACCAGCAACTGTATGTGGATATGCGCCTAGATTACGATTGGATTTATCAGTTAACATTTTAACAAATCATGCAATAAATAAAAATAAAATAACAGTTTTTGGAGGAGATCAGTTAAGACCAAATTTACATGTTAATGATTATTGTGATGCAGTAGAAGTTTTAATCAATGCCCCAAAAGATTTAGTTTCAGGACAAAAATTTAATATTGGCTATCAAAATCTTTCTATAATGGAAATTGCTAATTTAGTAAAAAAGGTTGTTGAAGAAGAGTATCCAGATAAAAGCAATCTTGAAATATTAACTACAAAAAGTGATGACAATAGGTCATATCATATTAACTCAGATAAAGTTTTTAAAACATTAGGATTCAAACCAAAGTTTACAATTGAAGATGCTGTTAAAAGTTTATGTGATGCTTTTAAATCAAATAAAATTCCAAATAGTTTTGATGATGAAATTTATTTCAACGTTAAAAGATTAAAATCTTTAAATGCTTCATGAAAAATAAGTCTACAGCCGTTGTTACAGGTGGTGGTGGTTTTATAGGAAGCCATATGGTAGATATTTTATTAGAGAATAATTTTAAAGTTATAGTTGTTGATAATTTTTCAGGCGGTCATGAAAAAAATTTAAAACATCATATAAATAATAATTTATTATCTGTTGAGAAAGCTGATATTTGTGATGAAAGTCTTTCACATAAAATTTTTTCAGAAGCTGAATACGTTTTCCATTTTGCTGGTATTGGAGACATTGTACCCTCTATTGAAAATCCAATTAATTATTTAAAAACTAATGTTCAAGGAACTGTAAATATTTTAGAACTTTCTCGTAACAACAATTTAAAAAAATTTATTTATGCCGCATCATCTTCTTGTTACGGTTTAGCAAATACGCCTACTACTGAAATGAATGAAATTTCACCTCTCTATCCTTATGCTTTAAGTAAATTTCAAGGAGAGCAATGTGCACTGCATTGGAATAATGTTTACAAGCTCCCTGTTAATTCAATGAGAATATTTAATGCGTATGGAACTAGAGTAAGAACAACAGGTGCCTATGGAGCTGTTTTTGGTGTTTTTTTAAAACAAAAAATAGAAAACAAACCACTTACAGTTGTTGGAGATGGAAGTCAGACTAGAGATTTTTTGTATGTCACTGATGTAGCAAGAGGTTTTTTTGCTTCAGCTTTATCTAATAAAACAGGCAATATATATAATATTGGTGCTGGCAATCCTCAATCAATCAATAAGCTTACAAAATTAATAGGAGGTAAAGTTGAATATTTACCAAAAAGACCAGGAGAACCAGATTGTACCTGGGCTGATATCAATAAAATTAAAAAAGATTTAGATTGGAAACCGCAAATTACTTTTGAAGAGGGTGTTAAAAAAATGATTGAAGATATAGATAGTTGGAAAGATGCACCATTATGGGATAAAGATAATATTGATAAAGCTACTAAAACGTGGTTCAAATATATGTCTGATAAATAAAACAAATAATGACAAAAAATTATTTTTCGAAATATAAAAGTAAAATTAAGACTATCGAAGATTTAATTAAAATTTTTAATAAAAAAAATTTAAAAAATAAAACAGTAATGTGTCATGGTGTTTTTGACCTTGTTCATCCAGGCCATATTAGACATTTAGCTTATGCAAAATCAAAAGCTGATATTTTAGTAGTTAGTTTAACTGCAGATAGACATATTAAAAAAGGAATTTACAGACCACACGTTCCAGAAAATCTTAGAGCATTAAATTTAGCTGCCTTTGAAATGGTAGATTTTGTAATTATAGATAAAAATTCTACTCCTCTTAAAAACTTATCGATATTGAAACCTGATTTTTTTGCAAAAGGTTTTGAATATACTTCTACAGGATTGCCTAAAGCAACAAGAGATGAGCAAAATGAAGTTAATAAATATGGTGGTCAAATGATTTTTACTCCTGGAGATTATGTTTTTTCATCTTCTAGATTTTTAGATTTTGACTTACCTAAATTAGATATTGAAAAATTGAATTTATTAATGGAAAATAATTCTATTACATTTGATTTACTTAGAAAATCATTAGATAATATGTCTAAATTTGCAGTTCATGTTGTTGGCGATACTATAATAGACTCATATACAAGAACTAAGCTGATTGGAGGACAAACAAAAACTCCAACGTTAAGTGTTCTATTTAAAAATAAAGATGATTATGTTGGTGGAGCAGGAATTGTTGCGAAGCATTTATCTGCTGCAGGCGCAAAAGTAACATTTACGACAGTCTTAGGTGATGACCCTCTAAGAAAATATGTAGAAAATTCATTTAAAAATTCAAAAATTAAATTGAATGCAATAGTTGATAAAACAAGACCCACTACTAATAAAAATGTTATAGTTGCTGATAATTACAGGTTATTAAAGGTTGATAAATTAGACAACACTCCAATTTCCAAAGATATTTTTTATAAAATTAATAAATCAATTAAAAATACAAAGGTTAATTCTGTCATTTTTAGTGATTTTCGACACGGCATATTTAATAAATCTACAATAAAAGGTTTATCTAATTCCATTAATAAAAATGTATTTAAGGTAGCTGATAGTCAAGTTGCAACTAGATGGGGCAATATATCAGAATTTCAAGAATTTGATTTAATAACACCAAACGAAAAAGAGGCTAGATTTACTCTAGGTGATCAAGATTCCAGCATAGGTATTTTGGCAAAAAAAATTCAAGAAAAAACTAAAAGTAAATTTTTAATACTCAAATTGGGTGAAAGAGGAGCCTTATGTGTTGAAAAAAATAATAAAAATTTAGCTTTCAATATAGGTTCATTTGCTGAGAATGTTGTAGATGCTGTCGGGGCAGGAGATGCTTTTTTAGCTTATGCAACACTTATATATTTAAAAACTAAATCATTAGTATATGCCGGAATTATTGGCTCACTTGCAGCAAGTTGTGAATGTGAGGTTGACGGAAATCTTCCAATTAAAAAAAAAGAAATACTATCTAAGATTGATCAAGTAGAAAAAATATTAAAGTTTAAATAATTTAAATGAAAATTTTAATTATTGGATATGGAACCCAAGGAAAAAAAAGATTAAAATTTATTGATAAAAAATCTAAAGTTGTAGGTATAGTCGATCCTATATCAAGATATTCAAATTATAAAAGTTTTGATCAAGTGCCATTATCAATTTTTGATACTGTTTTTTTATGTACTCCAGATATGGTTAAAGAAGAGTATATTTTATATTTTGCAAAAAATAAAAAAAATATCTTAGTTGAAAAACCTTTGATAGTAAAAAATATTAACAGATTAAATTATATAGAAAAATTAATTAAAAAAAATAACATAGTTATATATACCGCATACAATCATCGCTTTGAACCAAACTTTATTAATGCTAATAAAATTATTCAATCAGGGGCTTTGGGAAAAATTTATTCATGTAGACTATTCTATGGAAATGGTACAGCTAGATTGGTAAAGAACAGTCCATGGAGAGATCAGAATAGCGGTGTATTTGGTGATTTAGCTCCTCACTTAATTGATTTATGTTATTTTTGGTTTGGCACAAAGCAAACGAAAGATTTTAAATTAGTATCTACATTTAATCATGAAAATTCATCTCCAGATCATGTTGTAATTAAATCATCAAATAAAAATTTTAATATTGAACTTGAAATGACGTTATGTATGTGGAGAAATAGTTTCTATTGTGACATTATAGGGGAAAATGGTTCTTTGCATATTGACTCAATGTGTAAGTGGGGGCCGTCCACTTTGACTCAAAGGAAAAGAAAGCTTCCATCTGGAGTTCCCACGCAAAAGGTTAAAAAAATTATCAGTAATGATCCAACTTGGTCAGCTGAGTTTAGTTATTTTAATAAGTTAATAAAAAATAAATTTAAACCTAATTTAACTATAGATAAATTAATTTTAAAAAATATTAATAAAATTGAAAAAGAGATAAAAAATTCATTATGAATGTCGGTTTTGTAGGCTTATCCCATCTTGGCATTTGTTATATGATTGCTTCTGCTTATAAGAAAATTAATGTTTATGGTTTTGATTTAGATGCTACTAGAATTAAAAATTTAAAAAATAATAAATTTGAAATTGAAGAAAAAGATCTTAAAAAATTAAATAATTCATCAAAAAAATATATTAAATTTTTTGATAAGTTTGATTATTTGATTAACTGTGATTTAGTATTTATATCCGAAGATGTAAAAACTGATAAAAAGGGAAAGAGTGACCTAAGTAAGGTTTACAAATATTTAAAAATTGTAACTAAAAATTTAAAAAAATCATCTACAATAGTTATCTTGTCTCAAGTACACCCTGGTTTTACTAGAAATATAGATTGGGATAAAGCAAAATTATTTTATAAAGTTGAAACTTTAGTTATAGGTAATGCGATTAATAGAGCACTAAACCCGGAAAGAATTATAATAGGAAGTCAAGACTCTAAATTAAAAAAGAACTCAGCTTTTTATAAATATTTATACAAATTTAATTGCCCCATTATTAAAATGAATTATGAAAGTGCTGAATTATCAAAAATTTCAATAAACATGTTTTTAATATCAAGTGTATCAACAGCTAATATACTTGCATCAATATCTGAAAAAATAGGCGCTGATTGGAGTAATATTGTTAAGTCACTTAGACTTGATAAAAGAATAGGAAAATATTCATATATTGATACTGGTTTAGGCTTGTCGGGTGGTAATTTAGAAAGGGATTTACTATCTATTATTAATTTATCTAATTTAAATAAAATCAATCCTCAAATTTTTGACTCTTATTATAATAGTTCAATAATCAATAGAAATTGGGCTTATAATATTTTTAAAAAATACTCTTTGAATTTAAATAAAGGTGATAAGATAGGTATATTGGGCTTAACTTATAAAGAAGGTACTAATTCAATTAAAAATTCAAGTTCAATTGAGTTATTAACTAAACTTTTTAATAATAAAGTTTATTGCTATGATCCTAAAGCTGATTTAAGTGGTATTAAAATGAAAATACAAAGATGTGCTAATGTTTTAGAGGTTATCAAAAATTCAAAAGTACTATTTATTATGACAAAATGGCCAGAATTTAAAAAAATAAAATTAGAAACATTAAAAAAATATATGAAGGGCAAAATTATTATTGATCCTTATGGGATATTAAAAAATAAAAAACCAAATAAGTATGATTTTTTATATTTTGCAAAAGGGATTAGTAAGAAATGATCTCTAAAAATTCAAAACTTATTATTTTTGGCTCAAAAAGCTTTGTTTCAAAAAAAATAATTCAGAAATTAAAAATTAATAATATCAATCTATACGAAATTCATAGAGAAATTGCAGATTTATTAAATATTGAAGATTGTGAAAAAATTCTAAATGAAATCAATGATGGAGACTCAATACTTTTTGTGGCTGGAAGGGGTCCTGTAAAAAATCTTGAAATGTTTATTCAAAATATTCAAATTTGCAAAAATATCTGTTATATATTAGAAAAAAAACAAATAAATCATATAACTTATCTCAGTTCAGATGCTGTTTACAAAGATTCAAATACTAAAATTGATGAAAATTCAGTTTGTGAGCCAGATTCATTGCATGGATTAATGCACTTATCTAGAGAAAAATACTTAGAAAGTCAGTTTAATGATAGAATTTGTATAATAAGACCGACATTAATTTATGGTATAGATGATCCGCACAATGGCTACGGTCCAAACAAATTTTTCAGAAATGCACTAAAAAATGAAAATATTGAATTATTTGGAAAAGGTGAGGAAAAAAGAGATCATGTTTTTGTAAATGATGTGGCTGAAATTATTGTTAGACTAATAAATATTTCTTATATTGGAAAATTAAATATAGTTTCAGGTGAGACTATTTCTTTTTTTGAAATTGCTAGTCTCGTTAAGAAAATAATCAATCCCAATTTAAAAATAATTTTTAAAAAAAGAAATGGACCAATGCCACACAATGGTTATAGATCTTTTAATAATAAAAAAATATTTGATTTATTCCCAGATTTTCAATTTACTAAAATTGAATCATGGTTAGAGCAAATACAAAAATAATATGCAAGTAAATTATACAAATTTTAAAATTAAAAATGAGCCTATTAGGTCTGATTTAATTAAAGCATTTGAAAAGGTTATTGATAGTGGCCGCTATATTGAGGGCTCTGAGGTATCTAAATTTGAAAAGGATTTTGCCTCAATATGTCATACTAAATATGCAACAGGAATTGCAAATGGTACTTGTTCATTAAACCTTGTTTTAAGAGCTCTTGGTATAAACCAAGGTGATGAAATAATAACAGCCCCTAATTCTTTTATTGCTACAGCTGGAGCCATAGCATTAACTGGAGCTAAACCAGTTTTTGTTGATATTTGTGATGACTTAAATATTGATCCAAGTAAATTAGAAAATGCTATTACAAAAAAAACTAAAGCTATTGTAGCTGTTCATTTGACTGGAAGGCCTGCTAAAATGAATGAAATTAATTCTTTAGCTAAAAAATATAATTTGATAGTAATTGAGGATGCGGCGCAAGCCGTTGGTTCAAAATACTTCAATAAGCCAGTTGGTGGATTGGGAGACGCTGCTTGTTTTAGTTTGCATCCATTAAAAAACCTTCATGCCTATGGTGATGCAGGAATATTTACCTCAAACAATATTAATTTAATAGACAGAGTTAAAGTTCTTAAAAACCATGGTCTATCTGACCGCCACACTTGTGACGAATTTAGTTTAAATTGTAAATTAGATGAACTTCAGGCATCTCTTTTAAGAGTGCAGGTTCCAAAATTAGAAGAATGGAATAATCAAAGAAGAAAGTTAGGATTTTATTATAATGAAATATTAAAAGAGTTTGCAGAGGTTCCAACTGAAAAAAAAGGTGAATACCATACCTACCAAACTTATATTATTAAAGTTGACAAAAGAGATGAATTACAAAAATATCTTAAAGATAACAATGTTGAAACTTTAATTCACTATCCACTTCCAATACATGTCCAACCAGCTGCTAAAAGTTTAAATTATAAATCTGAAGATTTTCCAAATACAATAAATCTTAGTAAGAGAATATTAAGTTTGCCAATTTATCCAGGCCTAGAGAAAAATCAACAAGATTATATTTATGATTTGTTAAAAAAATTTTTTAAATCATAGATTTTCTTATTTTTTTATTTATAAATCATTTTTTTAACTATAAAGAATATTCATGAAAGTCCCTTTTAATTATTTGCCATATGAATTTAAAAATAATTCAAAAATTTTCAAAGATTGGAGAAAATTAATTAAATCGACAGATTTTACACTAGGAAAATATGTAGATGATTTTGAAAAAAAATTTTCAAAATATATTGGTTCAAAAAATTGTATAAGTGTAAATAATGGAACAGATGCTCTAATATTATGTCTTAAAGCTATTGGAGTAAAAACTGGAGATGAGGTAATTACAGTATGCAATACTTTTTATGCAACAGTAGGTGCAATTGTCGCTGCAGGCGCTAAACCTGTTTTTGTAGACTGTGATAGCAGATTTCAAATAGATGAAAGCAAAATTGAAAAAGCAATTACAAAAAAAACAAAGGCTATAATTCCTGTTCACTGGGGTGGAGCTTCACCGAATATGAAAAAAATAGTCAAAATTGCAAAAAATTATAAAATTGAAATAGTAGAAGATGCATGCATGGGTATTGGTGCAAAATTAGATGGAAAATCTCCTGGGACTTTTGGTAGGTTAGGCGCTTATAGTATGCATCCACTTAAGTCTTTAAATGTTATGGGTGATGGAGGTATGTTAGTATCAAATGATAAAGATCTAATATCTTGGTTAAGAAAATATAGAAATCATGGAATGGTCAATAGAGATGAAATTGAATTTTGGGGGTTAAATAAAAGATTGCAACCATTACAAGCCATAGTGGCTAGTCATGGGTTAGATAAAATTAAAAATGTTATTAATATAAGAAATAAAAATGCTAAAAAACTTGATAAAGGATTATCAAATTTATTTCCTCATGTAAAAGTGCCAAAAAGATTAAAAACTCATATTGAAACATTTGCCTTATATATGATAACCTGTGAAAGAAGAGATGAGCTAGTTGCTTATTTAAATGCAAAAAATATAGAAGTTAAAATTCATTATCCAATTCCACTACATCTTCAAAAAGCTGCATCAAAATTAGGTTATAAAAAAGGTGATTTCAACGTAGCAGAAGATCAGGCTAATAAATTAGTCACTTTACCTGTTCATCAATTCTTAAATAATAATCAAATAAATTATATTATAAAATCTATTTACGATTTTTATGGATAAATTTGTCAATTTAAATATTGATCCTAACCAAAAAATATATTTTAATTATCCAAAGCTCGTTGCAGTTTTTTTTTTATTTAACAATAAAAACCATGTTTTAATGCAACTGAGAGATGATAAAATAGATATAGCATGTCCTAATATTTGGGGACCAGTCGGAGGTCATTGCAATCTCTTTGAAACCCCAACTGAATGTGTAAAAAGAGAAGTTTTAGAAGAAACAGGTTATGAAATTAAAAATAAACTAAATTGGTTTGGCAGTTTTGAGGTACCATATAACAACCAAAACAATTTAAAACATTTTGTTTCAGTTTTTTGGTCAATGTATGATAATGAACAAAAAATAAATTGTTATGAAGGACAAAAAATTAAATTTTTAGATATAAGTAAAATTGTTTCTTATGAAATGTTAAGAATTAACATTGATTGGATACATTCTATTAAAAATCTTTATATAAAATGAGTAATTGTGATTAATAAAGAAATAATAAATTTTTCAGATACAAAAATTAATAAAATAACTTACACAAAAATAAGTAAAAGAAAAAACTCTAAAAATACTAAATTAGACTACTCTAAAGTTATTGTTAGAAAGCCATGGGGATATGAATATTTAATATATCAAAGTGAAAGTGTTGCTGTCTGGATATTATATCTAAAAAAAAATCACCAAACTTCTATGCACTGTCATCCATTGAAAAAAACATCTCTTATCGTACTCGATGGTAAAGTTAGTTGTGAAAATTTAGAACAAAAACATTCTAGAAATACAAGAAAAGGAGTGTTTATAGATAAAAAAGTATTTCATAGAACTAAAAATAATGGCGACAAAAATGCGGTTATAATGGAAATTGAAACACCAAATTATAAAGAAGATTTACTAAGATTAAAAGATAGCTATGGCAGGAAAAATAGAGGTTATGAAAAAGAAGAATCTTTTACTGTTAACACGAACAATTATAATTACATATCATTAGACACAGCAAAAGCTTATCATAATCTTACTAAAAAAATTGGTAATTCACTTATTACTTTTGTAAAAATTAAAAAATTATTAGATCTTAAGGCCTTAATAAGAAAAGATACTAATTCTTTATTTGTTTTATTAGAGGGATCAATTATTTTTAAAAATAATAGATTAAATGTGTGTGATACAATTTCTGCTAAGACCCTCAATGCAGAGTTTAAAGATATATCCTCTGTAAAAAACTTATTAATTTTATCTGTTAAAAGAAATGAAAACTCAATTAAATCCTCTGATTTAATTTTGAATACTCTTGAAAATCAAAATATTAATAAAGCTTTTGTTGTCGCGGGTGATAGAAATCTGCATCTTTTAGACTCACTTGGCAAGAAAGAAACCTTCAATTATTCTGTATTTAACAATGAATATTTTGCGGCATTTGCAGCATTAGGATATTCTAAGTTCTATTTAAAACCACCTGTGATATTTATTTCTGGAGGTAGCTCAACTCTTAAAATTATTGAAGCTGTTTGCTCAGCATATATTGACTCCGAACCTTTAATAGTTATTTCAGGCCAAGAAAGGAAGGGAGAAAATTTTAATTCTAAATTAAGACAATTAGGGAATAAATCTGTTAATATAATTAAACTAATAAACTCAATAACTAAATTTTCGAAAACAATAAATAAAGTTAATGAGTTATCTTATTACCTTGAAAAAGCTATATTTGTATCAAAAAATGAAAGACCTGGACCTGTGTGGTTAGATATTCCAATTGATTTATTGGGAAAAACCGTAAACGAAAGTAAGTTAAAACATTTTGATCCTTATAATTTTTCAACGAAAATTAATTACAATCATTTAAATCTAAATATTAAAAAAATTTATAAATTAATTAATTTGAGTAAAAGACCAGTAATATTATTAGGCTATGGCGTTAGAATATCAAATGCATATAAATTAGCTCAGGAATTAATAAATAAACTTAAAATACCTGTGGTGACTAGCAGAAGAGGAGCTGATTTACTCCATTCAACTCATAAGTATTATTATGGAAGACCTGGTGTTTATGGAAATAGGTATTCAAATTATATAATACAAAATTCAGATTTATTAATTTCAATTGGCTCAAGGTTATCCATTCCATTAATTGGAAGAAATTACAAAAAATTTGCTAAAAATGCCAAAAAAATTGTTATTGACGTAGATAAAAATGAACTCAATAAAAAAACTCTTAAAATAGATTTAAATTTAGATTATTCAGCAGATATTTTTTTAGACTCAATGATAAAAAATTATGTTGAAGTTAATGATTTTGATGATTGGAATATTAAATGCAAAAAAATAAAATCAATTTTAGATTTTAAAAAAGAAGGATACGAGCATACAAATAAAATTAATCCCTATATTTTTATGAAGGATCTTTCAAATATTACTATTGAAAACTCAATAATCTTTATGGATGGTAATGTTATAATGAATTACGTAATGCAGTCTTTTAAAATTAAAAAAAATCAAAGAATGATTACTGCATCAGGTTTAGACAATATAGGCTTTTCTTTACCTGCATCATTAGGTTTAGATAATGTATCAAATTACAAAAATTTAGTTGTTTTGTGTGAAGAAAGTGTATTGTTAAATACTTTAGATCAAATAAAATCTATAACTAAATCAAAGCTTGCTATTAAAATAATTGTTTTTTCAGATATAAAAAATATAGCTTTAAAAAATAGTCAAAGAGATTTTTTTGGAAGTAGATTTGTAGCAACTGAAACAAACAATTTATCAAGTCATTTTATTAAAAAATTTCCATATGAAGATTTAAATTTAAAATTTGAAATATTGCAAAATCCAAGAAAATATAAAAATCAACTTAATAAATTTATGAAAGATAGGCATAACCATGTTATTTTGGTTGAGTTAGATAAAAACCATAAAATTATTCCTAAAATGGGTTTTGATATAAATTATTCTGGAAATTGGAGTCCAAAATCTCTAGAAGACATGTATCCTTTTTTTGATGTTAAAAAAATAAATGAAATATTAGATTAAATATGGTTAGACTTTCAGATTACGTAATAAATAATTTTTATAAAATTGGAATACGTCATATATTTACAGTTAGTGGAGGAGGCTCAATTTTCTTATGTGATAGTCTGTATAAAAATAAAAAAATTCAATATATACCTTGTCATCATGAGCAGGCTGTATCGTTTGCTGCAGAAAGTTACGCTAGACAAAGAAATAAAATATCTGGAGCTGTAGTTACAACAGGACCTGGTGGTACTAATACAATAACTGGAGTGTCTAGCTGTTGGATAGACTCAATACCAACTTTGTTTGTTTCAGGTCAGGTCTTCTTAAACCAAACAATTGAAAATACAAAATTAAGGCAACTTGGAGTTCAAGAAATTGATATTATAAGTTTAGTAAAGCCTGTAACTAAATACGCTGTAATGATTAAAGATCCAAATGAGATTAAATATCATTTAGACAGAGCCCTTCATGAAGCAACATCAGGAAGGCCAGGGCCAGTATGGATAGACATCCCCGCTAATATACAAAATGCTCTAATTAATGAAAAAAAATTAAAAAAATTTATACCACCTAAACCCTCTAAGACTTCAAAACTGGATAAAGATATTAAATTCTTAGCACAAAAATTAATGAGTTCTAAAAGACCTTTATTACATTTTGGTCATGGTGTAAAATTATCTAAAGCTAACATAATAGCTGAAAAATTAGTAAATAAATTCAAAATTCCATTTACACTTACTTGGAATGCAAGTGATTTAATAAGCTCTAATAACAGTTATTATTGTGGTCGGCCTGGAGCTTTTGCTGAAAGAGGTTCAAATTTTATAGTTCAAAATTCTGATTTTTTTCTATCTATTGGAAGCAGACTTCCTTTTATGATCACAGGATATAATTCAAAAGATTTTGCAAGAAATGCTTATAGAGCTGTAGTTGACATAGATAAATATGAAACAAACAAAGATGCATTAAATTTCCAAAAAAGAATAACAAGTGATGCAAATTATTTTATTACTAAATTAATTAAAGAACTTGATAAATTAAATATTGATAAAAATTGGTTAAATTACTGTAAAAATATTAGAAAAAAATATCCTATTGTTCTTCCTGAATTTAAAACTGCAAGAAATTCTATTAACTCTTATGTATTCATTGATAAATTGTCAGAAATTCTTAAGGAAGGTGAAACAGTTGTTACTGACATGGGACTTTCTTTTGTTGGAACACATCAAGGATTTAAATGCAAAAAAAACCAAAAACTTTACACAAACTCAGGACATGCACCAATGGGATGGGGCTTACCTGCAGCTATAGGTGCTTCATTTGCTAAAAATCAGAAAAGAGTAATTTGTATTTCTGGTGATGGTGGATTGCAAATGAATATACAGGAATTAGCTACAGTGATGCATTTTAAGCTTCCTATTAAATTATTCATATTTAACAATGGTGGCTATCTTACTATCAAGCAAACTCAGGAATTAGGTTTCAATTCAAGAATTATGGGCTCTAATAATCAAAGTGGTTTATCATTTCCTGATTATAAATATATTGCCAAATCATATAAACTTCATTATCGAAAAATATCTTCTCAGAAAATGCTGTCAGAAAAAATTAAAAAAATTATTAATCAAAAAGGGCCTACAATTTGTGAAATTATTATTGATGAAAATCAAGAACAAATGCCAAAAGCGATTAATAGACGTGATAAAGAAGGCAATAGTATACCAACAACTTTTGAAGATATGTACCCATTTTTAACTAGAAATGAGATAGAAAATAGTACATTTAAATCATTTCTAAAAAAAAATAAATAATATGAACTCTGCATTAATGTTATCAGGAAACCTTGTACAAGATCATGAATTTATATATCCGTATTATAGGTTATTAGAAGCAAAATTTATTGTTGACGTCTGTCTTTTAGGAGGAAAAGAAGTGGAGGGGATCCTTAAAACAAGAATACCCCCAAATAAAGAACAAAAAGTAATTAGTCCTAATGATGTTGATATAAACAAATATAATTTATTAATATTACCTGGTGGTGCAAAGGCAATGGAATATTTACGACAAGATAAAAAAATATTAGAAATTATTTTAAATTTTTATAACAAAAAAACTCTTATTGGTTGCATTTGTCATGGAACACAATTGTTAATTTCCGCAGGCTTGGTTAGTGGAAAAAAAATGTCAGGATATTATAGTATTAAAGATGACGTTAATAACGCAGGTGGGACCTATATTGATGCACCATTTGTTGAGGATGGTGGAATTATCACCTCGCCACATTATAAGTATTTGGGTGATTGGATGAAAGCTATTTTATCAAAATTTGATGATTAAAGGTTTATTCTTTGATCTTGATGGGACTCTTATCAAATCTGTTTATAATCATTATGTTGGGTGGAAGAAGATTTTAAAAGATGAAGGTGTAGATATATCTAAAGAAGATTTTTATGAAAATGAAGGTAAAAAATTAGAAAAATTGCTCCAGTTATTTTATAAAAAAAATAATAAGACTTTAGATAAAAAAATTATAAATGAATTAATAAAAAGAAAAAATAAATTGTACATAAAAAATTTTAAACTGAGTTTTTACACTGGAGTTTTAAAAAATATCAATTTTTTTAAAAGTAACGGCTTCAAAATTTCTATAGTTACAGCTGGAACAAAAAAAAGAATTCAAAAAACTCTTCCAAAAGAATTTTTAAGAAAATTTGATTCAATTATTTCTGGTGATTTGTGTAAATATGGAAAACCTTCTCCTGAACCTTATTTAAAGGCTTTAAAGATTTCAACTTTAAAAAAAAACCAATGCTTAGTTATTGAAAATGCCCCCTTAGGAGTACTTTCTGCAAAAAGAGCAGGTATTAAATGTGTTGGAATAACTCATACTGTAAATAAAACTAAGCTGCAAAATGCAGACTATATCGTTGATTCTTTTAGTGAGTTTAGTAGATTATTGTTAAAATTAAATGCGTAATATTTTATATAATTACCCTCAACCAAAGGAACCAAGATATCTTGAAGAAAATTTTAGAAGTTTCAATGATAGAATAATAGCAAGTTATAAAGATAAAAGATTTTATCATGGCTCAAAAAGTACTGGCTATGGAGGTTATAAGTATGATGGAAGATGGAAGCAAGTTGCAGAAAATTGCATAGAATTATACAATCTTAATGATAATTCAAATATTTTACATATAAATTGTGATTTTGGTTTTTTATTAAGTGATTTAAAAAATATGAATAAAAATTTTAGAATTAATGGAACTGAAAACTCTTACTATGCTATGGAAAATTTAATGAACAACATTAAAGATGATGTTATTTATACTAGACCACAAGATATTAATTTTGAAGAAAATATGTTTGATTTGACTATAGTTTTAGGTGTCGTATACACTCTTACACTTCCTGATGCCATTAACTTACTTAAAAAAATTACTTTCATAACTAAAAATAATAACTCTTTCATCACATTGGCTACTTATGAAGATGAGGAAGAACTCAAATTATTTAATAGTTGGACTCTTGGCGGAAACTTATGTCTTAAAAGAGAAGAGTGGAAAATGATATTTAAAGAGACTAATTACAAAGGCGATTGTTTATTCGTTGATTCAAATTACTTAAATCTGAAGTTTAAATAGTAATGTATTTAAAGGGTAAAAATATTCTTATAACAGGAGCTTCTTATGGACTTGGTGCATTAATTGCAAAAGAACTAAGTAAAGAAGGGGCCAATTTATTTTTAACAGCAAGGTCAGAAAGCAAATTAAAACTACTAACAAAAAATTTTAAAAAAAAGAAAAATTTTTATCACATAGTGGATTTTCAATCATTGGATAGTATTCTTAAAATGACTAAAAAAGTTAAGTCTGTTTTTAAAAATATTGATGTAATTATGCACATAGCTGGTGGGGGGTTAGGAGTTAGTGAATATGACCCAAAGCATGAAGATTATATGAAAGTTTTTAATTTAAATCTTTTTTCAATTTTTGAGATAAATAGAGAATTATTACCGTTATTAAAAAAAAAACGTAGGGGGACTATATTCCATGTTGGCTCAATAGCTTCTAATGAAGCAGTAGGTTCATTATCTTATAATGTGTCAAAGGCTGCATTATCTGCTTATGTTAGAACATTATCTAAAAATGTTGCTACTTATAATATATGTGTCAATGGAATAAATCCCGGTGGATTTATTTATAAAGGAAATGCAATGGATAGATTAAAAAAAAGAAATTCTAAAATTTATAATAATTTTATAAATAATAGAATCCCAATAAATAGGATGCCTAAGGCTAAAGAGTTGTTACCCATTATCAAAATGTGTATTGGTGAAAACAACATTATACTCACAGGTAATATGTTGTCTTGTGATTCTGGAGAAGGTAATTTTTATAAATCATTTTAAACAAATTTAGAAAGTTCAAATTGAACAGCTTTTCATCAAGTATAAAATTTAAATACAATGGCATAGACAATTTTTTAATATATTTATGTGCTATACTTGCATTACAAATACCCATTGTTTTAGTTTTTGGCCCAGCAATTCCAGATTTTTGCTTATCATTGTCAGCGCTCTTATTTTTAATTGTAGTTATTAGAAACAGATTATACTCATATATAAATAACTCATTTTTTAAAATACTAATTTTGCTTAATATTTATTTTATAATTTCATCAATTGGCTCAGATAATTATTTATTTTCATTTCAAAGCTCCTTATTTTATTTTAGATTTACAATCTTTTCATTAACTATTTATTTTTTAATATTAAATTTTAAAAATTTTACAAAAATACTTTTTTATATCTTAATTTTATTTTTTATTTTATTATTTTTTGATTCATTATTCCAATACTTTTATGGTTATAATATTTTTGGCTATCAGTATGATGGAAAAAGATTGTCTAGTTTTTTTAATGACGAAAAAATATTAGGAAGTTACATTGTAAGAATTACTCCTATTATTATCTCTTTACTTTTCATAGTAATAAAAAAGAAAAATTTAATAAATATAATTTTTTTATTTCTTTTAATCTTTTCTGATATTGTAGTAATTTTATCTGCCGAAAGAACGGCAATATTTTTAAAAGTTATATCAAACACCCTATTCATTATCTTGTTAAGAGATATTCTAAAAGTAAAGTTTTTTTATATTCTCATAATGCTAGTTATTTCAGCATCAATTCTTTATTTTGATAAAAACATATATGAAAGAACTTTAAAAAATACATTTGAAAATTTGTATGATAAAAAAGTAGAAAATAAAATTCTTTTGTTTTCTCTTCAGCATGAACTTCATTATGAATCAGCATTTAAAATGTTCAAGGACAATCCAATTATTGGAATTGGCCCTAAAATGTTTAGAATAAAATGCTCTGATAAAAAATATTATACTAAAGAGCGTATAAATAATGAAAATTTTAAATATTTAGAAGGTTGCTCAACACATCCTCATAATAATTATATACAATTACTATCAGAAACGGGTTTAATAGGATTTATTTTTGTTGTTTTTATATTATTTTTATTAATTAGGAGTTTTAAAAAAAATATTAGTTTCAAAATTAGTAAGTCTATTAAAGATCATAATATAACTGTGTGTCTTTTGATTAGTGTGATAATAACTATATGGCCATTTGTTCAGACAGGAAATTTTTTTAATAATTGGTTAAATGTAATTTATTATTATCCAATTGGATTAATAATATATTATAATAAATTAATATAAACTATATGAATTTATTAAATATTAATAATATACTTGGAAGAGAAGAAAAAATTTTTTATAACATTAATAAAAATTTTTTTAAAAATTATAAGATTTTAGTTTTAGGCGCCTCAGGTTCTATAGCCTCATCATTTATTATCAAACTTCAAGAATTTGATTTTAAAGAACTTATTTTAGTTGATAAAAATGAAAATGATTTAACTAAGCTTTCCAGAAAAATAGAAGTTTCAAAAAAAAATAAATGTATATTTTTATGCTTTGATATTAATAAAATAAGTACTAGTTTTTATAATAGATTCAAAAAATGTAAAAAAATTATGATTTTTAATTTTGCAGCATTAAAACATGTTAGGTCTGAAGTTTATGAAGAGAGTTTAATCAATATGTTTCAAACAAATTTGCAAAGCCCTTTTTTAATTTTTGATAAAATTTCTAAAGTTGGAAAAGTGGATTTATTTTTTTCAATTTCAACTGATAAAGCTGCAAATCCAATGAATTACATGGGAGCTTCAAAAAGATTATCTGAATATTTTTTAGGTTTAATGAAAAAAAAATATCCTTTAACAAGAATTATTTCAACAAGATTTCCCAATGTATTATTTTCTCAAGGCAGTATCTCAGAGTCTATATATGAAAATACAATTAATAAAAATTTATATGGCATTCCTAAAAATATAAAAAGGTATTTTATTTCAGAAAATGAAGCTACCTCGATTATTTTTTCTAGTTTAGAATTAGAATTTGATAATTGCATAACGTATCCAACAAAAAAACTGTATGGAAAATCGATTGATATTGTTGATTTAGCTAATAGAATAACTAAATCAATTAATTATAAAATTGTTTTTGTTAAAAATACAAATCAATTTTCAGAATCAAGCATGAGAAATAATAGATCTTATGCTACTTTATCAAAACCAACATCAGGTGAAAAAAAAATAGAAAAATTTTACTCTACAAATGAAGTTATTTACAAAACAAATAATATTTTTTTAAAAAAAATTAAATTTCCTTCCAATAGAAAATTAAATAATGAATTTAATATTTTGCTTAAGAAAAAAATATTATCAAAATTATTTTTTCTAAATTTATCTAATAAATTAGATGAATTTAAATATATTCAACATAATAAAAATTTATTTCAAATAAAATAATAAATGGAAACTATTGTTTTAACGGGCTTTGAAGGATTTATAGGTAATGCTATTTATCAAAATCTAAAAAATGATTATAACATTATTACTTTAAGTAAAAAAAATGGTTATAATTTAAATAAAAAAATTGATATTAAAACAAATCTTAAAATTAAATATTTCATTCATGCTGCGTATTTATTTTCAAATAAAAAAATTTTAGAAGACGAATTAATGAATACAAATTTAAGTGGCATTAAAAATGCCTTATTGTTTTGCGAAAAACATTCATCAACTCTTATTTTTCTAAGTTCTTATATATATGGTAGAGCAAAGTATCTACCTATAGATATTAATCATCCTATTAATCCACATAATTTATATGCTAAATCAAAAGTAGAATGTGAAAAAAAAATATTCGAATTCAAACAAAAAAATTCTCTTAATTTTATAATTCTAAGATTATTTAATATTTATGGTTTTAAGCAAAAAAAAGGCAATCTTATACCTGATATTATTAGCCAAATTAATAATAAAACTATAAAATTAACACACTTTAATTCTTGCAGAGATTTTTTATATATTGAAGATTTTTTAAAAATTTTCAAAAAAATTCTTAATAATAAATTTAATAAAAATCAGGTTTTAAATGTTGGGTCAGGGCAGTCAGTCAGCATACGAAAAATTTTAAAAATAATTAAAAAAATTAAAAATAATATTACATATATTGAGACTAGCCCTAACCATGTAGATGCTGTCCCAGATTGCTATGCTGATATATCTTTGCTGTCAAAACATTATAAATGGAAACCAGAGTTTTCCATAGAAGATGGAATTAAAAAAATAATCAGAATGCATGAATAATTTAGCTTTTATAGTTCAAGGTAATAAAATTATAGGGCATGGCCATATCTTTAGGTGTTTGAGAATTTCTAATTTTTTGAAAAATTTTTATAATATTAAATTTTATTCAAAAAATATTGAAATAAAAAATTTAGTTCTTAAAGCCAATTTTTCTTTTAAAAAAATTATTGATTCAAATGTTATTAAAAACTATGATTTAGTGATAATCGATAAACTAAATAATGCTTATAAAGATATAAAATTTTTATCTACTAATAATAAAAATTTATTAATTTTAGATGACGTTCAAAAGTATAAATTAAAAAATATTAAATCAATTAATTATTTATATTATAAAAAAAATTGTAATAATAAAAAAATTATTTCTGATTTGCAAAAATATGTACCTATTTATAAAGAAAAAAGTTATACTTTTTCAAATCGTGTTAAAAAAATACTAATTATACAAGGCAGTTCTGATCCTCATAAAAATATTTTTAAAATATTTGAATCTTTAAAAAAAATAATCATTTCACACAATAATATTGATTTCTACTTCCATCTTGGGCTTAATGATAAAAAAAATAATTTATATAAAAAGTTAAATTTGTTAAAAAAACATTATAAGAATCTTTATTTAACAAATAAATTTAAACAAACCTCTAAATTCTTCCATGGCTTTGATATAGCTGTTACTGCCTGTGGTATTACAGCTTTAGATTTAATTTACTTGCAAATTCCATCTATTTACATAACTAATGAAAATAAAGAATTGATAACTGCTAAAAAACTTCATTTTTTAAAATTGGGAATATTTGTAGGAAAAATGAATATAAATAATAAAAATAAATTGTATAAAAATGTTTATAATTTAATACATGATTTAAATTTAAGAAAAAAAATTTATATGGAAATGAAAAAAATAAGTAAGGCAGATTCAGTAAAAAACTTTTATAATTTTATAGTATAAAAATGAGAAAAATATTACTTGGAAAAACTGAAGTTAATCAAGATACTATGCCTTATATAATTGCAGAAGTAGGAGTTAATCATGAAAACTCAATTGATAAAGCATTTGAATTAATTAGTTTAGCGAAGAAAGGCGGTGCCAATGCAGTTAAATTTCAAACTTATAAAGCTGAAAAAATTGCTTCCGTTAATAGCCCTTCATATTGGGATCTAAATGAAGTTCCTACTAATTCACAATTCAAATTATTTAAAAAATATGATCATTTTGAAGAAAATGAATATATTAAACTTGCTAATTATGCCCAAAAATTAGATATTGAGTTTATTTCTACTCCATTTGATTTAGAGGCTGTAGATTTTTTAAATCCACTAATGAATTTTTATAAAATTGCTTCAGCTGATATTACAAATTATCCTTTGTTAAAAAAAATAGCTTCTAAAAAAAAACCTGTAATACTCTCTACTGGCGCATCTAATATTGAGGAAATTAATAATGCCTGTGATATATTATATAAAAACGGTGTTAAGGAAATATCACTTTTACATTGCATATTAAACTATCCAACAAAAGATGAGGATGCAAATTTGAATATGATACAATTTCTTCAAGACATGTTTCCTAAATTAATAATTGGATTATCTGATCATACTTATCCAAAAAATGATATGAATATATGTGCAATGTCTTACGTTGCAGGTGCAAGAATCATAGAGAAGCATTTTACTTATGATAAAAGTCTAAAAGATAATGATCATTTTCACTCAATGGATATTACAGATTTAAAAATTTTAAAAAATAGATGTCATGAACTTTATAAAATTATGGGCAAATACGAAAGAGATATTTTAGAAAGTGAAAAAATATCTAATCAAAATGCTAGAAGAAGTTTAGTTACCAAAAAAACTATCAATAAGGGTCAGAAAATTGATGAGAACATGATTATTTGTAAAAGACCAGGAACGGGTATATCTCCAATATATTTAGATCAAGTCATTGGTTTAGAAATAAACAAGGATTTAAAAGAGGACCATATTTTACAATGGTCAGATATTATTAAATAATGATAGATTATTATTATTTAAGAAAAACGAATAAAGAGATTTGTGAATTTAACACTCCAATTAAGAAATTCATAAAAAAATTAAATAATTCAAAATATTTATTTCAAATTATTATTGATGAAAACAAAAAATATATTGGAACAGTTACTGATGGAGATTTAAGAAGGTTTTTAATTAAATATGATATTAATCAAAAAAATTTAAAAAAATTAATAAATACAAAATCAATTTACGGTTATATAAATGATGACAAAAAAAATATTGAAAAAATTAAAAAATTATCAAAAGTAACAAGATCATTAATAGATTTTATTCCAATTTTAGATTCCAATAAAATTGTAAAAAAAATTTTGATTTTAGATAAAAATTATAAATTAAATAATTTTGCTTGTTTTATTTTTGCTGGAGGAAAAGGCAAGAGAATGAGATCTCTAAATACAGTATTGCCCAAGCCTTTGTTAAAAATTAATAATTCCACATTGCTTGATAAAACTATAAAAAAAATTTCCAATACGGGTATAAATAATTTTTTTTTATCTATTAATTATAAAAAAAATCTCATAAAAAAAAATCTTCAATCTAAATTTTCTAATAAATTTAATATAGAATTTGTTGAAGAAATAAATTTTCTAGGTACAGCAGGTTCTTTACATCTTGTTAAAAATAAAAATTTTGAACATTTTTTAGTTATGAATTGTGATGTTGTTACTAACTTAGAGTTAAGCAGTTTTATTGAATACTATTTAAGTACAAATTTTGATGTATTGATTGGCGCTTCTATTATAAAATACAATATTCCTTATGGCGTAATTAATGAAACTGAAGGAAAATTTCTTAATATTCATGAAAAACCTGATAAATCTTTTAAAGTTTCATCTGGCATATATATTTTTAGAAAAGAAAATTTTTCTTTAATTAAAGCAAACAAATATTTAGATATGCCAAAATTTTTAAGTGATTTATCTGCTAAAAAAAAAAATATAGGAATTTTTCCAATTTATGAAAAATGGTTAGATGTGGGTACTCCAAAATCATTAATCGAAGGAAAGAAGAATTTTAAATGAAAATGCCAGAAGTTGTTATAATTATCCCAGCGCGCAAAGGATCAAAAGGAATAAAAAATAAGAACTTAAAGAAATTATATAGCAAACCATTAATTTATTATTCTATCAAGGCATCCTTGAGTGTAAATATTAATAAAAGAATTTTTGTATCTACAGATTGTAATAAAATTGCAGAGTATTCTAAAAGTCTTGGAGTTGAAATTATTTCTAGACCTAATTATTTAGGCAAAGATAAAGTTATCATTGATGATGTTATTAATCACTCATATAGATTTCTAAAAAGTAAATTTGATTTTCAGCCAAAATATATACTTACTGTTCAACCTACTTGCCCTCTAGTATCAAAAAATGATATTAGTAAAGCCTTAACTCTTTTAAAAAAGAATAGTAGGGTTAACACCATTATAAGTATTACCCCTGAAAATCATTTATTTTGGATAGAGGAAAAAAATAAACTTGTTAAATTGTATAAAGATAGAGTAAACAGACAACAATTACCCAAGATGTATAAAGAAATTGGGTCAGTTATTGCTTGTACAAAAGAACAACTTAAAAAAGGAACCAGATTTGGAAAAAACATAGACTTTTTAAAAATTCCAAACAATAGAAGTATTGATATTGATAATATAAATGATTTTAAGCTTTGTGAACTGATATTGAAAAAAAAATTATGAAAAAAAAACATAAAGATCCACAAATAACTTTTATGAGAAATGTCAAAAACGTTTCAATGGGCAAACATGTTTCTTATGCATGGGGAGACGATCCAAAACATTTAGTTTTCTCATTTTCTAGATATAAATTTGTTTCAAAAATGCTTGAAAATTACAAAGATGTTCTTGAAATAGGAGCTGGAGATGGGTTCCAAAGCAAAATAGTTAGTCAAGTTGTTAAAAATTTATATCTTTCTGATATTGATGAGAGAAATGTAGAAGATTTTGATAAAAAAAATGTTTTTATAAAAAAATATTTCTGCCATGATTTTACTAAAAAAAAATATCCAAAAATATTTAACGCAATATATGCCATTGATGTTTTTGAGCATGTAAATAAAAATAAAGAAAATATTTTTATAAAAAATATTAATTCCTCACTTGATACAAAGGGAGTTTTAATATTGGGATGTCCTACATTAGAGAGTCAAAAATTTGCATCTTATGGAAGTAAATTAGGGCATGTAAATTGTAAAAAAAAATCTGAGTTAAAAAATTTTCTTAAAAAATATTTTAATACTGTATTTATGCTTTCAATGAATGATGAAGTTATTCATACGGGATTTGATCAAATGTCACAATATATGTTTGCAATCTGCTCTCATAAAAAAAACTAATATTTTGTTATCTCACTTTTTTCGGTTCTGAAAGGAGATAGTAATGGATTCCCAAGTAATTTTTTAATTTTATTAAGTGGCCCCCTGTGAAGTTCTCCAAAATCTTTTAAATTGTCATATCCTGTTTGATTATCTATAGAGATATTTGTTACCTGAATAGGAAAGGCAATTCTTGTTTTTTTTGATAAATTTAAAGAAGATTTATGCAGTGTTAAAGAATGAAAAACAAAAACGTCGCCTAGGTTAATTTTTAAGTTTTTAGATTTTATATTTTTTGGTAATTTGTATGGCTTTCTATTTTTATTTGGTATTAAACCCATTTTATGGGATCCAGGATAAAAATCTATTGTGCCCATTCCATGTTCATAAAATATCGGAATCCAAAGTTGTACAGTTGAGAGCCCACATCCAGACCAAAATTCTTGGTGAGGATTTTTAAAAAAATATCCTTTTTCTTCATTTCTGTTTATAGCCATATCAAAACTTCTTATGTAATGGATATCCGGACCTAAAATAGAAATTAATAAATCTAATAATTTTTTGGAAAGGAGTATTTTTTTTATTTGCTGCTTATAAACAAGATAATCTACTAGTTCTCTTTGGATATCTACCAATTCATTTTTTTTTAAAATATTATTTAAATAATCATCAAGTTTTTTATCTAATTTTTTCCCTTTGTCTTTTTTTTTTAATTCAGATAAAATTAAATTTTGTGTTTCTATAATTGTCGTTTGTGGAATAACTTTCTCAATTTTAAATGCACCGTCATTAACAAACTGATCTAAAAATTTCATATACTATATTCCTTATTAATATATATTATTAAATGTTAATTAAATCAATAATGTCTTACTTATTATGCAAATAAAATAACGTATGAAATCAATTAATAAACATTTAAATGAGATTAATAAAAAAGGCCCAAAAGAATTATGGAGAAAAATTTACACTTTTTTATTTTATGGAGGCTTTCATCTATTGCAAAAGTTTTTTTTTATAATTTTTCTTGCATATAATTATTCAAAAACAAAAAATAAAACAGATATAGGAAAAAATAATAAAAAAATCCTAATTGGAACAATAGTTTGGGGTAATCTGTATAATGATTATTTAATAAATTTTTTAATTCCTTCATTATTTTCAAAAAACAATATTATAAGACTGATTCTTGATGATTTTGATGTTGAATATATTTTTGTTCTTGAGAAGAATGAAAACTTAAAATTACAAATTACAAATATTATCTTATTAAAATTAAAGAAATTTAATATTGATTTATCTAAAATTAAATTATCTTTTGAAGAAAAATCAGTAATGAATAAAAACAAGATGTCCCAATATTTATTAAATATTTTTAAAAAATCTTATAAAGAAAAATCTATATTATTTTATACTAATGCAGATCATATTTTTTCAGATGGTACGCTCTATAATTTTACAAATATGATTGATACAAATAATTGTGTAATCGCTACTGCAACATTTGGAGTAAATAAACAAAAATTTATAGATCACTATAAAAATAATAGTTTTTCAAATAATAATAAAGAGTTAATTAAAATTACTAGAAAATATTTTCATCAATCAATTATTAAATCATTTAAAGATCATCCTGTAAATATGAGTTGGGGATCAGGGGTAGTAATAGAAAAATTATTTGATAATAATTTACTTATTACTTTTTCTTTACCTAGTCCTTTTATGTTTAGAGTTACTAAATCAGATATAGATTTTTTCAATAAATATGATTTTAATGTTTTTGATCATTCATGGCCCTCTAAGTTAATGATGCAACAAAGATTAAGGGTAGTGCCATCATCTGAAGTAGCTTTTGTAGTTGAAATTAGAGATGATGAAAAAGACACCCCAACTGACACTCCTTTAGAGTTATCAAATACTTTTATACCACTGCGACATATAACAAGGAGAAGATTGCATACTGTTTTGCTATCATCATTTACTTATTTTCTCAAAATTAATTGATGAAACCTATAAAAAAACATATTGAAGAAGTTTCAAATAACGGAATAAAGATTTTATTAAAAAAATTTTTTAATTTGTTTAAAGAATGTTTAAATTTTTATAAAAAATTTATTTTTTTGATAAAACTAGGATTAATTTTTGCTTTTTATGAAAAGAGGAATGATAAAATTCCTGTTAAAAAGAAAATACTCTTAGGCTGTATTGTTTGGGGAGAGTCATATATAAGAAAGTTAACAGAAGTTTCTTTTCCATCGTATTTTTCTAAAAATAATATACCAAAACTAATTAAAGAAGGATATGAAATTGAATTAATTATAATTACAGAACCTAATGATAATTATAAACAAATTTTTTTGGATATATTAGAAAATTTACTTATTAAAAATAAATTAAGTTTAAAAGATTTAAAAATTGAGTTTATTTTTAAAGAGCAAATGAACTATGATAATCTATCCAGTTATATGATTTGTCATTTTGAAGAATCCATTAAAAGAGATTCAATATGGTTTTGGTTATGTCCAGATATCTTAATTACAGATGGATCCGTAACCAACCTTGTATCTATGATTGATTCAAATGATTGTTGTGTTGGCACACCTGTTTTTAGAGTTAAAAGATCAGAATTTTTACGAGAATTTAAGAATAAGGATAATACAAAAGAGAATATTTTAATGTTATCTTTTAAGCATTTTTTTTCAGATATAGTAAATTCATTTAAGACTAAGCAATCTAATATTAATAATAATGTTAGTTGGACCACTGGAATTTCCATAGAAAAATCTAACATTGGATATCTTGCAACAAATACTTTACCGGCTGTTTGGTGTGCTAAAATTATTAAATCTGATATTCAATATTACAAAAAGTATAGAGCAAATATTCATGATCATTTATGGCCATCAAAATTGTTAATTGAAAGAAGGTTGAGAGTTGTATCTTCATCAGACTTATGTTTTGCTGTAGAATTAACAGAAGAAAATAGTATAAAATATCCTAAACTTAATAGATTAGGCTATTGGCATAAATTAAGAGATTATCCATTAAGATATAATTTTGAAAATAGAAGAAATATTCATAGTGTTGTTATGGGTTCATTTAACTATCATATTAATTATGATAAGAATTGATTATTCTTTTTAATAATCTATAAAATATAATTATTTTTTAAAATATGAATATTCACAATCAAGATGTAGATAAAAATAAAATTATTGAAAGTGTTGATGTAAACCAATTTTATGATAAAAAAAATAAATTTTATAATCTATTAACTAATAAGTATAAAAAAAAAAAATTCCCAAACTATCTAAATAAACTAGTTCAGATAGAATTTGATGAATTAAAAGAAAAAATTCATAGTAATAATTTAAGTGATCAAGAGTTTATATTAGACTCATTATTTCAAGGAGATATTTTTTTAGTAAAAAATGTATTTAAAAAAAATTTTTTAGAGAAGGTCAAAAAACATTGCGTAAATTTAGAAATGAACACCCTCCCTTCATTTCATAAGGTTATCAATGGAGTTCCAAATTTTAGAAGAGAAATTAATGATAAAAACAATAATCGATATGCAATTAAAATGGTTAAAAATTCTTTTTATTTTTTTCCATGGAACGATGACAACTTAAATATATTTGTCGAGATAAACAAAATTTGGGGATTAACAAAAATTATTTCAGGATATCACAATGACACATTTGCAAAAAATTTACCTGAAAATGGAGTTGTTGATAGACTTCAAATAGTAAAATATCCATTTAATGTTGGAAAAGCAGAATTACATCAAGATCCAATAGAATATCAGAAGTTTTTTATTTCTGGTTACATGTCTAAAAAAGGAATAGATTTTGAAAATGGTGGAGTTTATTGTCTTGATAAAAATAAACTTAAGAATTTTGATATAGAAAAATATTCAAATCCCGGCGATGTATCATTTGGATTTGGTTCAATAATTCATGGAGTTGATGAGCCTACTCAACCAAAAAATATAAATACTAAAATATTTGATCCTTATCAAGGTAGATGGTGGATGGGTTTATATTCAATGAATTCAGATTATGTAATTAAAAGACATACTACTTCACCTGTAAATTTAAAATCTAAATAAAAAAAAGTGAATAAAATTATTTCAATTGATGATGTTAATAACATAATAAAAAAAAATAAATCTAATAAAAAAATAATTTTATGTCATGGAGTTTTTGATCTTTTGCACATTGGTCATTTAAAACATTTTAAGGAAGCAAAAAAACTTGCAGACCTTTTGATTGTTTCAATAACACCAGATAAATATGTAAATAAGGGGCCCGGCAGACCATTTTTTTCTGAGCAATTTAGACTGGAAGCATTATCCGCAATTGAAATAATTGATTATGTAATACTTAATAATTCCCCAGACGCTATTAGCTTAATAAACAAAATTAAACCCAATATTTATTTTAAAGGCCCTGACTACAAAAAAAGTCAAGATGATGTTACTGGTAAAATTGTAGATGAAAGAAAAGCTGTTTCTAGAAATAATGGAATAATAAAGTTTAGTAAATCATTTACATTTAGTTCAAGTAAATTATTAAATCAGAATTTTAGAATTTTTAATAAAGAACAGGAAAAAATTATAAAAATAATTAAAAAAGAATATAAATTTGAAAACATTCGTCAAATACTTGAACAAATTAATAGATTAAAAATTTTAGTAATTGGGGAAACAATTATTGATGAATATGTTTTTTGCGATGCTTTAGGTAAATCTGGAAAAGAATCAGTTTTAGCTCTTAGAAATAATAGGACTGAAAAATATCTTGGAGGTGTTTTAGCAATAGCGCAAAATTTAATACAATTTTCTGAAAATGTTTCAGTTCTTAGTTATAATGGTGATGAAAAATCTAATTTAGATTTTATCAAAAAAAATATTAACAAAAAAATAAAATTAAACTTTTTAAAAAAATTTAACACACCAACTATTGTTAAAAAAAGATTTTTAGATGATGTTGATGGAAAAAAAATTCTTGGAGTATATGACTTAAATGATGATAATTTAAGTTTAGAAGAAGAAAAAAAATTTAAATTAAAAATAGATAAACTAATAAAAAATCAAGATATAGTTATTGTATCTGATTTTGGACATGGAATAATAACTCAAAACATTGCTAATTATATCACGAAAAAATCAAAAAAATTATCTGTAAATGCTCAAGTAAACGCTGCAAATATTGGTTTTAATAATATAAAAAAATACAAAAATTTAGATACTTTAGTAATAAATGCTTCTGAGTTACGTCAAGAAATGAGAGAGAGAAATGGAGATCTGAAAAAATTAGCAATAAAATTAAAGAGAGATATTGCTGCCAATAAAGTTGTTGTGACAATGGGAAAAGATGGGGTATTTGGGTTAAATGAAAATAATAAATTATTTAAATGTCCAGCTTTTGCAGGATTGCCTGTTGATAAAATAGGTGCAGGAGATACATTATTTGCAATTTTTTCTTTATTTATTAATACAAAAAGTATTGAAATTAATTTACCTTTATTTCTTTCATCTCTTGCAGCTGCAGAAAATGTAAAGATAATGGGTAATAAGAATTCTATTTCAAAAATAGATTTATTAAAATCCATAGAATATATGATGAAATAAAATGACAAATATTACAACTCATAAAAAACTTTTATACGAAATGGTAAGGATAAGAAAAGTTGAAGAAGAAATAGCAAAAAGATATAGTGATCAAAATATGCGTTGTCCTGTTCATCTATCTGTGGGACAAGAAGCTGTAGCTGTTGGTATTTGCTCTAATTTAAGAAACAATGATCAATTACTTAGCGCTCATAGATCTCATTACCATTATCTAGCCAAGGGAGGTAATTTAACATCGATGATTGGTGAATTACACGGTAAAGCAAATGGCTGTGCTAGAGGCAAAGGAGGATCAATGCATTTAATTGATTTAAATGCTGGAGTAATAGCGGCGGTACCAATAGTTGGAAGCACTATACCTATTGGAGTTGGTGTTGCATGGGGAAATAAACTTAAAAAACAAGATAAAGTTGTAACAATATTTTTTGGAGATGGCGCTACTGAAGAAGGTGTATTTTATGAAAGTATTAATTTTGCTGCTCTTCACAATTTACCAGTTCTGTTTGTATGTGAAAATAATTTTTATTCTGTTTATTCATCTTTATCTAATAGACAGCCAAAAAATAGAAATATTTTAAATATTGTTAAAGGTATGGGCGTTCAATCATATTCTATTGATGGAAATAAAGTAGATTTAATTCATAAATTATCCAAAAAATTTATTTCCCAAATTAGAAATAATAAAAAACCTATTTTTATAGAGTTAAAAACATATAGATTCTTAGAGCACTGTGGTCCATTTAATGATGATAATTTGAAGTATAGAACAAATAAAGAAATAAATTTATGGAAATCAAAGGATCCTATTCAGTATTTTAAAAATAAGATGATAAAAAATAATCAATTAAATGAAAAAGAGGTAACAATGTGGGAAAATAAAATAAAAAAAGAAATTTTATTTTCTTTTACTAAAACATTAAAAAGTAACTTCCCTTCAAAAAATGAGTTAATGAAAAATATATATGCCTAATTCTAGAAAAAGAAAAATTTTATATAGTCAAGCTATTAACCAGGGTTTATTTCAATCAATGCAAAAAGATAAAAATGTTATTATGATGGGTTTAGGAGTAGATGATCCAAAAAGAATATTTGGAACAACTTCAAATTTAATAGAAAAATTTGGTAAAGATAGAGTTTTTGATATGCCAACATCTGAAAATGGTATGACTGGATTTGCAATTGGTGCAGCTTTAACAAAACTTAGGCCCGTACTAGTTCATCAAAGAGTTGAATTCGCACTATTGTCTATGGATCAAATTATTAATCAAGCAGCAAAATGGTATTACATGAATGCAGGACAAATGAGTGTTCCAATTGTAATTAGATTAATTATTGGAAGAGGATGGGGTCAAGGGCCTCAGCATTCTCAGAGTTTAGAAACTATGTTTGCATCAATTCCTGGTTTAAAAGTTTTATGTCCATCAAACCCTAGTGATGCAAAAGGTATGTTGATATCAAGTATTAGAGATAATAACCCAGTTATTTTTTTTGAACATAGGTGGCTGCATAACACTTATGGTTTTGTTGATAAAAATTATTATTTAAGTGATATAAAAAAATGTAAAGTCGTAAAAAAAGGCACACACATAACTATAGTTGCAAGTTCATATATGGTTTTGGAAGCAATAAGAACTGCTGAAATTTTAAATGAAATAAATATTAAAGCTGAAGTTATAGATATTAGAACGCTAAGACCCTTAGATATAAAAACAATTTCTAAATCAGTAAACAAAACTAAAAATTTACTCGTAATTGATAGTGGGTGGATGACATATGGAATCAGTGCAGAAATTATATCTTCAATTGCAGAACAAAATAAATTTTATGAAAAGAAAATCAAATTAAAGAGAGTAGGATTAGCAGATACACCTATCCCTAGTACAAGATCTCTTGCAAAGTATGTTTATCCTCATTCACTGACTATTCTTAAAAGTGTATCTGAGATTTTAAATAAAAATGTTAATTTATTATTAAAAAAATATAAAAAATACGAACCAATTGATGTGCCAAATGAAAACTTCAAAGGTCCATTTTAAGATTTAGTCTAAAGTATAAAAAATGATTGTTTTAATTCAAAAAAACCGTTAATACAATTTACTAATGACATCAAATGTTAATAAGGATATCTCTCTTCAGAATTCACCGGTTCCCAGTAAAGAATGGTTAAATTATTCAGAAAAAGACAGAATAAATTTAGTTCTATCTACTTTAAAGAGCTACAATTCGTTCAATTTTTTTGAAGTTTTGAATGCAGATACAAATGCTTTTGTAACTATAAAGACCGAAAAAAATATTAGCGCAAGTGAAAGAGGGGTATTATTGCTTGATTTAGAATTAAAACTAAAAAAAGAAATTGATGAGGCCATTACAGTCTGGCTCGAACCTGTTGGAGATAAAAGCAAACTTAGAAATTTAAGAGGTATTGAAATTAAAATATAATATAAAAATTTATGAAAAATTATAAGCCACAAATAGAAATTGATAATAATAATGCTGTTGATACAAGAGAAGGTAAATTAATATTAGACTCTCATAAATTATCCTATCATTATGATAGGGTAAGATCATGGGAAAATAGTGAGCGAATTGCGCCAGTGAGTATTGATATGGCTCTTACAAGAGCTTGTGGAGCAATGTGTTCTTTTTGCTATGCGATGGTTCAAGAACCTCAAGAAAGATCTACAATAAAAGTAGATGAAGCATTAAGGTTGGTTGATGATTTTGCTGAAGTTGGGGTTAAAGGTGTTTCTCTTATATCTGATGGAGAGAGCACACTATCAAAAGCTTATGTTCCTTTTATTCAGCATGCTTCAAAGTCTGGAATAGATGTAGGAAATGCAACTAATGGATGGGAGTGGGATCCAGAAAAAATTGATCAAGTGCTGCCACATTTAACATGGGTAAGATTTACTTGTGCAGCTGGAACACCGGAAGCATACTCAAAAATAATGTTTAAAGGACCTGAACATACACATGTTTTTGAAAGAGCTATGAATAATATTAGATATGCAGTTAAGTTGAAAAAAAAATTGGGTCTCAAGGTAACACTTGGCATTCAAATGGTTTTAATGCCAGAATTTAAAGATGAAATAATTCCATTTGCTAAATTAGCAGCTGAATTAGAAGTTGATTATGGCGTTATTAAACATTGTTCTGATGACGAAATGGGTACATTAGGTGTGGATTATACAAAATATGATGCTCTATACGATCTTCTTGAAGAAGCTGAAAATTATAGTAATGACCAGACTAAAATTATTGTTAAATGGGATAAAATTAAAAATAAAGGTAAGCCAAGTTACAAAAGATTTTATGGTCCCCAATTTTTATTACAAATAAGTGGTAGTGGATTAGTCGCTCCCTCAGGAATGTTTTTTAATGCACGATATTCTAAATTTCATATTGGAAATTATGTAGATGAAAGTTTTAAGGATATATTTAATTCTGACAGATATTGGCAAATAATGAATTATTTAGCTTCACCATATTTTGATGCTCAAACAATGATGGGGACTTTGCCTATTCAACATTATGTAAGTGAGGCTTTAGATAATCATATAAAAGAAATTGCACAAATCAGACCAAGCCAGCAAAAAGAACCGCTGCATGTTAATTTCTTGTGATATAGTATAATTTGTATATTTATAAATTAGTAAGAAAGACAAAATCTTAATTATTTAAATAAAATACTATATATTTATTATTATTTGCTAGATTCTTAAATGACTTTTTCTATAAAAAAACAAATAAAAGATATCAGTGAAAAAGGAAAAAAAGAACTTTATAAAAAAATAACTATTTTTGTAAAAAATGTTTTTAGTTTTAATTTTTTAATTAATAGATTTTTTTTTACTTTGCCAGCTATAACACTCTTAATTATTATAATTTTATTTAAACTTTTTATTAATATCAGATTGGGTTTAATTCACAGAAGATTAGGTCATTTTGTACTTAATACTGAACTGTATCTATTAGAAAAAAAATTTTTAGAAGAAAAAAAATATTTTGATATTTGGTTTGCGCCTAAATCCATACCAAATTTACAGATCTATAAAATGATTAAAAAAAAGCTACTCGTAATCTCATTTGGTTATAATGTAGTCAAAGAAATAGAAAACATTCTAGAATTATTTTCAATGAATAATAACATAATTATCGGCACAAACACTCAAAAAGATAGAGATGTAAATAACTTATTAGATACATCTAGTACACAAATGTCTTTAAGTTCTAAAGAATTAAAAAAAGGGGAAAAACTATTAAATGAGATGGGTATTAGTGTCTCAAAACCAATTGTATGCTTGTTAATTAGGGATAATGCTTATTTAGAAAAAATATATCCAGGAGATTATGATTGGTCATCTCAAGATTTTAGGGACTCAGATATTTTAAGTTATTATAAAGTTGCTCAGTATTTAGCTGATAATGGTTATCAAGTATTAAGAATGGGAAAAATAGTAAATGAAAAATTTAATTTAGATCATCCATTAATTTTTGACTATGCTAATTCAAATCATAGAAGTGATTTTATGGATGTTTATTTAGGTTACAAGTGTTTATTTGCTATATCAAATTCAACTGGTTGGGACGCAATACCTGTAATGTTTAGAAAACCTATTTTGTTTGTAAATCATGTACCAATTATTAATATTCATACTTATAGTAAAAAATATATTCATATTTTTAAACATCATTATGACATTAAACAAAAAAAATATTTAAATATAAAAGACTTAGTTAGCATGGGTGTGCACGATATATATGAAACATTTTATTTTAAAAAAAATAATATTAAACTCATTGAAAATACATCAGATGAAATCTTAAATGCTACAAAAGAAATGCTAGATTTAATTTCAAATGATTTTAAAGTTAAAAATGATATTATTCAAAATTCAATTTGGAAACAGTTTCCAGTAAATTATATCAATAAATATAATAACAACAGAATGCATGGTAAAATAAAATCTAGGTTTTCTGATTATTTTATTTTAAAAAACAAATATTTAATTTCAAATGATTAATTTTTTTAAAAGAACTTTTAATATTTTAAGTAAATATGAAAAATTATTATCCTTATATGTATTTTTTTTAATTTTAATTTCTTTGTTTATTGAACTAATTGGAATTGGAATGATTATACCTATTATTGGTATATTAGTGAATTATGAAACTTTAATTGAGAATAAATATATTAACTATATATATTTTTTACTTAATCAGCCAAGTAAAGAGAGTGCTATTTTATATTCCATGTCTTTTCTTTCTTTAGTGTATTTTATTAAAGTCATGTTTTTTATACATTTAACAGAACGTCAAGCAGAATTTGTAAAACTAGTAAATAGAAATATGAGCAAGAAACTATTAAATTATTATTTAAATCAACCTTTTCTTTTTTTTACTGAAAAACATTCTGCTGAACTTATTAGAAACACTATAGGTGAGGTTGATTTATTTGCTTTAGCTCTTAGAGATTTAATAACTTTTATTTTAGAGGTAGTTATTATTTCAGGTTTATTATTATTTATGTTTTTTTATAAACCACTAACAGCTATCTTCTTTATTGCTGCGTTAGTATTTTTAGGAATAGTTTTTAATTTTTTTAGTAAAAAAAAAATACAGGATTTTGGAGAAAAAAGAATTGAATTTGACAGATTTAGACTCCAGAATTTACAAAATTTAATTTCAGGAATTAGAGATGTTAAAATTTATCAAAAAGAAAATTTTTTTAAAGAAGCTTTTTTGGAAAATAATAAATATTTATTATCTGTCAGAAAAACAATGAATATAATTACTGCACTACCAAAATATTTAATAGAATTTGTCAGTATAATTGTGTTAACTTTAATTGTAATTTCATTAGTTTTTAATGGGACTCCTTCTGATGATATAATTATAACTTTAGGTATATTTGCTGCAATTGGCCTAAGAATCCTTCCATCATTAAACAGAATATATATTAATGCTCAATCTCTATCTTTTAGTTTTCCAATGTTTGATAATCTTTATAATGAATTTAATAATACCACTAATAGTAACAATGACACTTTGGAGTCACCAAAAGTATTTAAAAAATTAATTATAAAGAATTTAATTTTTTCATATCCAGGAACTAGTAGGGAAGTATTAAAAAATCTCAATATTGAAATATTAAATGGTCAGTGTATCGGCATTTTTGGAGAGAGTGGTTGTGGAAAAAGTACATTAGTAGATATAATCACTGGTTTAATAAATATTAATAAAAATCAAATATTTATTAATGATATTGATCTTTCTAATATTGCAAATAACTGGAAAAAAAATATCGGGTATGTGTCTCAGAATTTATTTCTTATTGATGATACAATAGAAAAAAATATAGCTTTTGGTGAAGTAAATATTGATAAAGAAAGATTAGACAGGGCCGTTAGCGGGGCATCATTAAGTAATTTTATATCAAGTTTAGATAATAAAGAAAAAACTCATGTTGGAGAGTTGGGTAAAAAATTATCTGGTGGTCAAAGACAAAGAATAGGTATTGCAAGAGCTCTTTATAAAGATCCACAAATTATAGTTTTCGATGAAGCTACAAGTGCATTAGACAGTTTAACAGAAAATAATATAATGAAAACAATTTATGGTTTTAAAAAAATAAAAACTGTTTTGATAATTTCTCATAAAATAAATTTACTAAATGAATGTGATAAAATTTTTAAGATATCTGAAAATAAAATTGAATATTATAAAATATGAAAAGAAAAATTAATAAATTAATTAACTCACTTTTCCCTTTAAATAGATCTTTAGCTGGATCAAATAATTTAAAATCTTTACTAATAATAAAAAAAAATATTCCAATAAAAATTAAAAGAATTAAATCAGGCACAAAAGTTTTTGACTGGAAAGTACCCCACGAATGGAATTTAAAAGGAGCAATTTTAAAAAATAATAATACAAGTAAAACCTTAATTGACTCAAAAAATTCAAACTTGCATGTTGTCTCATATTCCAAACCGATAAACAAAATTGTTAAATGGAATGAGTTAAAAAAACATCTTCACTATGATAAAAAATATGAAAACGCTATTCCCTATAGAACTAGTTACTATTCAAATAACTGGGGTATGTCAGTAACTTATAAACAATATCAAAAAATTAAAAATTCAAAAGGGCCATATAAAATAATAATAAACTCTTCATTTAAAAAAGGTTACATGCACTATGGAGAATTATTAATTAAAGGAAAATCTAGAAAAGAGATTTTGATTTCAACTTATATATGCCACCCTTCCTTGGCTAATGATAACTTAAGTGGAATTATTGTTACTAATTTTATTACAGAATATCTGCTTAAGAAAAAATCTCTTCATTATAGTTATAGAATTGTTTTTCATCCAGAAACTATTGGAGCAATTGCATATAGTTTTATTAATAAAGAAAAGATTAAAAAAATTGATTTTGGAACAGTTATTACGTGTACTGGAGGCAAAGAAAATTTTTCATATAAGGAAAGTTATAATAAAAATCATTTTATTAATTACCTCTTATTAAATCTTTTTAAAAAACAAAAAATTACTCAAAAAAAATATGAATATGATGTAGTTGGAAGTGATGAAAGGCAGTATTCTAGTCAGGGATTTGGAATTAACATTATATCAATTTTTAAAGGTAAGTATTACGAATATTCTAATTATCATTTATCAACTGATAATTTAAATTATGTAACTTCTGAAAATTTGATAAAATCTATTAACTTTCATAAAAATTTTTTTGATCTCATTGAAAAAACACCAATATATCAAACAAAAAATAAAGAATGTGAAATTATGTTATCCAAGTACAATCTTTATGATAAACTAGGTGGGGGTTTTCGACCAAATAATAAACAATTATCTAATCAACATTTATATTTATGGATGTTATATTTATTTGATGGATCAAATACCATAGAAATGATTGCTGAAAAACTTAAAGAAAAAAAATCAAGAATAAAAAAAATGAGTGAAAAATTGTTAAAACTAAAGTTGATATATCGTGTCTAAAATTTTTGATGATTTTGTAATTTCGCCTATAGAGGACCTTACTTTGTGGGATAATTTAGTTAAAAGTTCTTTGCAATCTACAATATTTCATCATTCTGCTTTTTTAAATTCTTTTAACACAAATGTTAAAAAATTTCTAATTTCTAAAAACAAATTAATAAAAGCAGGATTTGTAATTATTACCGATCAAGATAATACTAATATAGTTAATAACGACTTAATTGTTCATAATGGAATATTTTTTATTGAAAATAAAAACCAAAATGAAATTTCAAGAAAAATTGAAAGAATTGATATAGTTGATTGTTTGTTGACGTACTTAAAAAAAAATTTTAATTCAATAAATATTACACTTTCACCCAAAATTGATGATTTAAGACCTTTTGTTTGGTTTAAAAATAAATTTTCCAAAATGGAAATAAATATTAGACATACATTATACCTCAATATAGCTGAATTAAAAAACTCTCTAGAATTTAAACATACATTTTTATATAAAGCTATGCAAAGATCAAGAAGAAGGCAAATAAATGAATATGAAAATAATAATTGCAGTTATGTTGTTACAGAGGATTACAAACCTCTAATTGATTTCTATAAAAAAAATTTTATATCTCAGGGATTAAATTTATCTAATAAAAAAATTGAGCAAATTGAAAAAATAATTCAAAATTTATTAATAAGTAAAAAAGGTTTTGTTCTAAATATATTATCTAGTGAAAAAAATATTTTATATTCAATTTTTTTTGCTTTTGATTTTAAAAGAGCATATGCACTTTTTGCTTCTGGAAATAAAGAACTAGAAAATAGTTATTCCGGGACTATGGCTTATATTAATTCTTTTATTTATATTGCAAATAAATTAAAAATTTATGAAGTAGATCTTGAAGGAATTAATAGTTTAAGAGGTGGAAAGTTTAAAATGGGCTTTGGTGGAGAAATTATAAAATATTTTCAATTTAAAATTTAACTTTTTTAAAATTTTCTTAGGATTTATAGATCCTGAGACTAATTTCCAGTACTTTTGCTTGTCAAGTAGCCTATCATATTGATTTTTATCTAAAATTTCTTCTAACCTGAACGTCCTTTTTTTTTCAAAATTTTTAACTTTATCTTCCAAATTCAAATTATAAATATATATCTATATGAATATATTAAATAAAAATTGCAATGATAAATAAAAATTTAAAAAAAAATGATAAAGACGAATATATCCCAATTAATAAAGGTCATTTTATTTTAAGTCCTGAGAGTAGAAATAGAAGATTTCATACAATTTTAGCAAAAGGATGGGAAGAAGAATATAAAGAATATCGAAGATTATGGAATGAATTGCCAAAAACTAAGGAAGTAAGAGACTACCCTTTATTAATAGACATGGAACTTTCCTCATTATGTAATTTAAGGTGCCCAATGTGTTACACCACAACAGACTCTTTTAAGAAGAAAGTAAAAAGACAATTTATAGATTTAAAATTAGCAAAAAAGATTATTGATGAAGCTGCAGGAAATATATACGCATTAAGATTAAGCTTAAGAGGAGAGTCTACTCTTAACCCCCATTTCATTGATATAATTAAATATGCAAAACAAAAAGGTATTAAGGAAGTAGCATCATTAACTCATGGAGGAAAGATGCATGGAGATTATATGAGAAAAGTTGTTGATGCAGGTATAGATTGGCTTACCATTTCAATTGATGGTTTAGCTGATAATTATGATAAAATTAGAAAGCCAAATACTTTTGAAATGATTAAGCAGTATTTGCAAGAAATTCAGGACTATAAAAAAAGTAAAGGTTTGGATAAACCAGTAATAAAGGTTCAAGGCATATGGCCTGCGATAAGGCCATATCCAACTGAATATTATAATAAACTTAAAGACGCAACAGACTTAGTTGCTTATAATCCACTAATTGACTATTTAAGTAATGATAAAAGTATTGTATTTCAGGAAAACTTTTCTTGTCCTCAAATTTATCAAAGAATGGTTGTTCAAAGCACAGGTCATGTTCATATGTGTGGTTGCGATGAAGAAGCGACTTTTTTTATGGGTGATACAAATACACAAACTATTAAAGAAATCTGGAAAGGTGCTCATATGACAGGTATTCGTGAGCAACATAAAAAAAAAGATGGTTTTAAAAAAATTAATACATGTCTTAGATGTTTTTATCCAAGAAAAACAGAGCCAAATGAAATAGCAAGAGTTGGAAATAGAACGATAGTAGTTGAAAATTATGTAAATAGATCTCAAAAAATTGGCGAATAAGTTCTGAAAAAAAAAAAATAATAAAGATAATTTATTTATTTGTATAACACCACTTGAGTCAATCATTATCAAAAATATAATTAAATTTAAAAAAATAAAAAAATTCAATTCAGATTTATTTTATTTTAGTCAAAATAATAATAAGAAAACAATACATTACTATAATTTACTTAATGTTGAATTTAATAAAAGTGATTTTTTTAAATTAGATAAAAGCTTTCCTCAATACTATTTATATCTTTTAAAAAAATTTAAAAATAAGAAATATACAAATATTTATTTAGCCTGTGTTGATAGCATAATAACACATTTTATTTTAAGTTTCATAAAATATGAAAATTTGTATACATTTGATGATGGGCTAGGAAATATATTATTCCCTACTGATAATTTTTCACTTGCTAAAGACCATTTTTTTTTAAAAAAATATTTATATAGAATATTTGGTAATAGATATTCAACAAAAAAAATTAAAAAAACAACTAAATTACATTACACTATTTATAAAAATTATAAAAATTCAATTAGTGATAACTGCGTTTTCATAGGTGATATTTTTAATAAATATAATTTAAAAAAAAACTTCAAAGAAGAATCATGTACTATTATATTAGGAACAATTTTATCAGAATATTTTAAAGGTCAAGATATATTTCTTATAAAAGAAAAATTTAAATCATTTATTAATCAATTAAATGGTTTAATTTTTATTATTCCTCATCCACGATCGGATGATATGTATGAATATATTAAAAATAAAAAAAATATAATTGTCATTGACTCTAATAAAATTTCTGAGGAAATTATTTTTGAGATAAAATCAAAGTATAAAATTATTGATTTATATGGATTTTGTAGCTCTTCACAATTTTATTTTTTAAACTATGAAAACTTTAATCACCATTTAATAATTAATGAAGAAAAAAGAGTATTGGAGGGATGGTCAAAACTCGTTAAAAGTAGTAAATATTCTTCGATAGATTTAAAAAAATTCTAGAGAAGTATGAAAAAAATTAACGAAATTTCAGTTGTAATAACTGTATTTAATAACTCCAACTTTTTAGAAAGATCTTTAAACTCAGTATTAAATCAAACAAAAATTCCTAATGAAATTTTGATCATTAATGATGGATCAAACGGGTTGCACACTGAAAATATAAAGAAAATTATTGATATAAAGAAAAATAATACAATTAAATATTTTTTCCAAAAGAACAAAGGACCTTCATCATCAAGGAACTTTGGCTTAAAAAATTCATTATGCAATTATATTTGTTTTCTTGATGTTGATGATGAAATGCCAAAATATAATATAGAAAACAAGTATAATGTTTTAAAAAAACTAGACACAAATAAATTTTTTGGAGTTTACAGCAATGCTAAATTTTATAGTTCTGTGAATTTAATTTTTGCAAATGAAAATAATTTAAATTTTGATACTATAGGAAGAGTTAATGGAATTTGTGGAAGCTCCCCATGTTATTTATTCAATAAAAGAATATTACTAAGTATTGATGGTTTTGATGAAAATTTAACTAATAATGAAGATTTTGATTTAATAATTAGATTATTAAAATTTAAATACAGATCTAAATTTATTAATGAAATAGGTCTTATAATTCATAAAACAAATAATTCATTATCAAGGAATTATAATTTTAAAAATACATTTATAAATACTTTAAAGTTTTTAGAAAAAGCAAAAAAAAATAATTATTTTAGTTACACAGAATTAAATAAAAGATTAAAAGAATTATATATTACTTATGGAAAAAACATGATCATTAATTTTAAATTTAAAGATAGCCCTTTTTTAATATTAAAAAAATCTTTTTCATTCAGTAATCCAGTTAATATAAAAGAATATTTATTATATTATTTTACCTTTTTCATAAAAAAATGAAAATTATACATTTAATTTCAGGACTAGATAGTGGAGGTGCAGAAAACACACTTTATAAAATAGTAACTAATGATTTTAAGAATGATCACATAATCATTTCTTTAAAAAAAGGTGGAGTTTTTAAAAAAAAATTAATAAAAAATAATATTTTAACTTATACTTTAAACTTTAAATTTTCATTTATAAGTTTTTTTGAATTCTTTAAATTAATTAAAATTATTAGAAAGATTAAGCCAGATTTAATTCAATCTTGGATGTATAAGTGTAATTTTATTACAATTTTTATTAAATTTTTTTTTAGATTAGATATTTATTGGAATATTAGGGCCTCATTTTATAAAAAATTATATTCTCCATATAGTAAAATAATAATTTATATTTCTGCTTTAGCTTCTTATATAATCCCAAAAAAAATTATTTATTGCTCATATGAGTCCATCAAGAATCACGAAAAAATTTTTTTTTCTAAAAAAAAATCATTTTTTATAGCAAATGGATTTGAAATTTTACATAACATTAATCTTGAAAAAGATATTAAAATATTAAATAATTTTAACTTAACTAAAGAAAATATTATTTTTTGTATGATTGCTAGATTTGATCCACATAAAAACCATTTAGGACTTGTGAATATTTTTATTAATATTATTAAAAAAAATAAAAATGTTAAACTTATCTTAATAGGAAAAAATGTAAATTTGATAGATAGCAATTTGTATGGGATTGTTCAAAAGAACAATTTATCACAACATATATTACTTCTTGATCAAATGAACGATCTTGAACAAATTTACCCAATTATTGATTTCCACATTTTATTAAGTTTTTCAGAATCTTTTCCTAATGTTGTAGCTGAAACTATGTCAAAAGGAATCCCAAATATTTCATCAAATGTAGGTCATGCATCAGAAATTATAAATAAATATGGATGGATAATTAATAATGCTAACAATTTTGAATTAGAAAAAGCTATTAATGATGCCATAAACATAAGTAAGAATAAAGATGAATATTTAAAATTAAAATATAATTGTATAAAAAATATCTCTGATAATTTCAATTTAACTAATATGATAAATAATTATCATAAAGTTTGGGTAGATCACAATGACTGATAAAAAAGTAATAAAAGATTTTGGAAATGAGTGGAGTGTATTTGATCAACGTAAATTAGATAAAAATGAGCAAAGAAATATTTTTAATGATTACTTTTCCATTTTTCCATTTGATAAATTAAATAAAAATTCTGTTGGTGCAGATTTTGGATGTGGTACTGGAAGGTGGAGTGAACTATTATATAATAAGGTCAAATTAATTTATTGTTTAGAGCCTTCAAAAGCAATTGATGTTGCTAAATTAAAATTAAGTAAAGCAAAAAATATCATTTTTTTAAATGAAACTATTAAAGATGCCTCTATTGAAAATTCTTCATTAGATTTTGCGATATCACTTGGGGTGCTACATCATGTTGATGATACAGAGAGTTGCCTGAGTGTTATTTACAATAAACTTAAACATAATAGACCTTTTCTAATTTATTTGTATTCTAATTTTGAAAACAAAAGTTTTTTGTATAAGATAATTTGGAAACTTTCAGATATTTTTAGAAAAATTATATCTATTCTTCCTTTTAGAATGAAGTTAGTTATTTGTTATTTAATAAGTTTATTTATTTATCTTCCTTTATCTTTTATATCTAAAATATTTCATAAACTAAATTTAAATACAGAAAATATTCCACTAAATTACTATAAAGATAAATCTTTTTATACTATGCGAACAGATACATTAGATAGATTTGGAACAAAAATAGAAAAAAGATTTTCAAAAAAACAGATAAATAAATTACTGATTGATTCAGGTTTTAAGAATATTAAATTTTCAAACAAAATGCCATATTGGTGTGTTTGTTGCTATAAATAATGAGAAATATAATTGATATTATGAATTTGAATGATGAAAAAAATTTTATTAATAATATTAGTATATTCAGTGATTTATCTGGCATTTTATTAATTATTCTATTTTATTTTATTTTATTTTATTTTTTAAAAAAAAATAAAACCATTTTATTAATTATATCTTTTTCATATTTTGTGAGAATATTAGTAATGCTAATAGGTTATTATTTATTTCCTTTACCAGATAGTTTATGGGATAGCAGGGCATTTGAGTATTATGCAAGTACAAATTCTACAATTGCAATAAATGAAATTTATAAATTAATTTCAGCTAATTTTTTTTCAACATTTTCTAACTTACTAGCTTTAGTATATAAAATAACTGGAAGAAGTCCTTTAGTATTACTTTCTCTATTAAATTTTATATCTATTATTACAATAATTGTTATTAGTAACTGTAGCTATAATATTTGGAAAAGTGAAAATGCAAAGATAAAAACCTTAATTTTATTGTCTATAATGCCTATCAATATTTTATATTCAGTTAGTATCTTAAGAGAAATTTTAATATTATTTTTTATGAGCATATCAATATTAATGTTAATTTATTATATAAAAAGTAATAGGTATATTTATATTTATTTATCTATTTTTTTATTCTCTTTAAATATTTTCTTTCATGCACCTTTACTGGTTGGGCTTGTTCCAATAATTATATATTTCTTTATACAGTCATTAAAAGATTTATTTATTGGTCTTATTAATGGCAATATGAAAATTGCGCCAATTTTTAACACAACTTTAATTTTTTTCATTATATATAATGTATTATTTTTTTCTTGGGAAAAAGCAATTTACTCACACTTTATTACTCTAAACATAGCCGATCAATTGGTCATTCATGCTAAAAATACTTTTACATCAGGAGCTAGTTTTCCACTATATACTTTACCAACAAATAATATTGAACTTTTTTATTTACTGCCTTTAAGAATGATTTATTTTTTATTTTCACCATTTCCTTGGGATATAAGTAGTTCTATTCATTTATTTGGGCTTTTAGATAGTCTTTTATCGTTATTAATCTTTTATTTCTTAGTTAAAAATTTTAAAGAAATTATAATGAATAAATATTCACTAATATTAATATTTATTTTTTTATCAATATTAATTGTTTATTCTTTAGGAACTGGAAATTTTGGCACAGCCATAAGACACAAATTTAAATTCTTTTTCATAATCATAATATTAGCATCTATGTTTTTTCCTAATGTTAAATTTAAAACTTAATAGTAATGAAAAAAATATTTAATTTTGCTGTAATAGGTGGATCAGGATATGTTGCTGAAAAACATTACATTGCTATAAAGAAAACTGGAAATAAAATAATAGCTGTTTATGATCCTGTAGATAATATTGGAGTATTAGACAAATATGAAATTACATCATTATATTTTAATAATTTTCAAAATTTTAAAAAATTTATTAAAAATTCAAAAGGTACCTCAATGCAAATAGATTATTTAACAATTTGTAGTCCTAATTACCTACATTTTAAACACATACAATTAGGTTTAAAAAATAATCTAAAAATAATTTGTGAAAAACCTCTTTTAATTAATATGACTCACTTAAATTATCTACTTAGAAAACAAAAAACACAAAACTTAAATATTAATTTAATACTACAATTAAGATTTCATCCTATTTATAAAGAATTAAATAATTTTATTAAGCATAATTCAAGAAAGAAATATAAAGTAAATTTGACTTATTTAGCACCAAGAGGAAACTGGTATTCAAAAAGTTGGAAGTCTATTTCCTCTAAATCAGGTGGAATTGCAAGCAATATAGGCATTCATCTTTTTGATATATTAATAAATTTTTTCGGCAAAGTGTTAAATTACAAAGTTTATTATAGATCTAATAAAACTATGATAGGTTATTTAGAATTAGAAAATGCTGAAATTGATTGGATCTTATCTACAGATTATTTACTTTGTAAAGACAATAAACCTACTAGAAAAATTAATTTTTTAAAAAAAGAATTTAATTTATCTGCTTCCCAAAAAGATTTGCATCATATTAGCTATAATAATATATTAAATAATAAAGGTTTTACTATAAATGAAAGCATAGATTCTTTAAAACTTGTAAATAAATTAAATAAAATTAAAACATTTAAAAAAAATCCCTTTACTGAATTTAATAATATAAAAATAAATGCAATTAAATAACTACTTTATTCATGAAACTTCTGTTTTAGATGAAGATGTGCAAATTGGAGACAATACTAAAATATGGCATTTTTGTCATATTTCAAAAAAAACAATTATTGGAAAGAATTGTGTTCTTGGTCAGAATGTTTTCATAGGTGAAAATGTTATTATAGGTGATAATGTCAAAATACAAAATAATGTATCAATTTTTGAAGGTGTTAAAATTGAAAATAATGTTTTTTGTGGTCCCAGTGTTGTATTCACAAATGTAAAATTTCCAAGATCTCTAATTAATCAAAAACAAAATTTTTTATCAACTATAGTTAGGAATGGTTGCACAATCGGAGCTAATGCAACTATTGTGTGTGGAATAACTCTTGGAAGAGATTCATTTGTTGGAGCTGGATCTGTTGTTACAAAAAATGTATTGGATGAAACATTAGTATTTGGAAATCCTGCTAAATTAATAAAAAAAATTAACAAATAATAAAATAATTATGGATTTTGTTAATTTAAAAAAACAATATAAAAATAACAAAAAATTAATTGATGCATCAATAAATACAGTTTTAAATAATGGAAATTTTATACTTGGAAATGAAGTAACTAAATTAGAAAATCAATTATCTAAATATGTTCATTCAAAATTTTGTATTGGAGTTTCTAGTGGTACTGATGCATTATTAATTGCATTACTAAGTATTGATCTAAAAAAAAATGATGAGGTTATTGTCCCGAATTTTAATTATATATCTTCAATAGAGGTAATAAAATTATTAGGAGGTAATCCTGTTTTAATTGATGTAAATAAAGATAATTCATTAATTAATGAAGAGCTTATTGAAAAACATATTACATCAAAAACAAGAGCAATTATCCCATCTAATCTATTTGGATTAATGCCTGATTATACAAAAATTCATAAAATCATTAAAAAGTATAGAAATATTGTACTCATTGAGGATGCTGCTCAAAGCTTTGGATCAAAATTCAAAAATAAAATGAGTTGTAATGTTGCAGATATAAGTTGTACCAGCTTCTTTCCTACTAAAATTTTAGGCGGTTATGGGGACTCTGGCGCTATTTTTACCAATAATAAGAAAATATATAACAAAATGTTACATATTAGATCTCATGGTCAATTAAAAAAATATCATCATAAGTATATTGGTTTGAATGCTAGAATGGATACTTTGCAAGCATCAATTTTAATAAGTAAATTTAAAATATTGAAACAAGAGATAATTTCCAGAAAAAAAATTTATTATGAATACTTTAATTATATTAGTAAAAATTTTGATAATTCTGAAATTCAAATTTTAAAAAAAAATAAATATAATACTTTAAATTATTCATATTTTACGATTATTGTGAATAACAGAGCTGAGTTAATTGGTATTTTAAATAATTATAAAATTCCATTTATGATTTATTACCCTAAGACTCTTAGTCAGCAAAGAGCTTACTATGATAAAGAAAGTACTAAAATATGCAATATATCGGCAAAACTTACTAAAAAAATAATTTCTTTACCTCTTAATGCGTATATCAATAAAAAAGAATTAAATATTATGTTATATGCTTTAAAAAAATTTAAGAATACTTTATGAATCTAAAAAATAAAAAGTTTTTAATAATTGGAGGTGCAGGTTTAATTGGATCTCATACAGTTGATTATTTATTAAAAGAGGATGTTAAAGAAATAAGAATCTTTGATAATTTTACTAGAGGCAATAAGAAAAATCTTACTTCATCACTTAAAGATAAAAGGGTAAATATATTTGAATTAGGTGGTGATATTCTTCATGAGGAAATTTTAAATGAGGCAATGATTGGAATTGATGGCGTCTTCCATTTTGCAGCACTTTGGCTTTTGCATTGTCATAATTACCCAAAAAGTGCTTTTGAAGTGAATATTAAGGGAACTTTTAATGTTATAGATCTTTGCATTAAAAATAATGTTAAAAAATTAATATACTCATCATCAGCCTCAGTTTATGGAGATGCAATTAGTGAACCAATTAAAGAGGATCATCCGTTTAATAATAAAAACTTTTATGGAGCAACTAAAATTGCTAGTGAAGCAATTATTAAAGCCTACCATTATAGATATGGTTTAGATTATATTGGCTTAAGATATATGAATGTATATGGACCACGTCAAGACTACAAAGGGGCATATATAGCGGTTATTATGAAGATGATAGATTCAATTGATTCTGGTCATTCACCTGTAATTTTTGGTACTGGAAATGAGGCTTATGACTTTATATACGTTGAAGATTGCGCTAAAGCCAATATCTGTGCAATGAAATCTAGTAAAACTAACTTAATGCTAAATGTTGGTTCTGGTAAAAAAACATCACTCAAAAAATTAGCATCAACTATACTTTCTTTAAAGAAGAGTAATAAAAAAATTATATTCAAGAAAACAAAAAATACAACAATAGTTAAAAATAGAATTGGATTTACATTAAAAGCTAAAAAAGAAATAGGTTTTAGCTTTAAAACAGATCTAAAAAAAGGCTTAAAGCAAACTATAGAATGGAAGGATAGTTTAAAATAAATATGAAAAAAAAAATTTTAATTTCTGAGCCATTTATTGATAAGAAAGAAATAAATTCAGTTGCTAATGTTTTAAAATCAGGATGGATTACACAAGGTCCAAAAGTAAGAGAATTTGAAAATCTTTTTTCAAAATATCATAATTCTAAATATGCAGTTGCTTTAAGTAGTTGTACTACAGCTTTGCATCTAATGTTGCTTGCTGCTGGAATAAAAAAAAACGATGAAGTGATAATACCTTCTTTTACATGGGTATCTACAGCAAATGCAGTACTTTACATAGGTGCAAAACCTGTGTTTGTAGATGTAAATATCAAAAATTATAATATTGATATAAATTTAATAAAAAAAAAAATTACAAAGAAAACAAAAGCTATTCTTTTAGTTCATTTATTTGGTCTTTGTGTAGATATTTTTAATTTAAAAAGAAAAATATCTAAAAATATAATAATATTAGAAGATTGTGCATGTGCAGCTGGTTCTAAAATTGGAAAAAAATATGCTGGTACTTTAGGTCTTGCAGGTGCATTCTCTTTTCATCCACGCAAGATAATTTCTACAGGTGAAGGCGGTATGATCTTAACAAATAATTATAGTTTATATAAAAAATTAATTCAATTAAGAAACCATGGAGCTTCTATCTCTGAGGAAGATAGACATAAAAGTGACAAACCTTATTTTATGCCACACTTTAATGTTCTAGGTTATAATTATAGAATGACTGATTTGCAGGGGGCAATTGGTATAGAACAGACTAGAAAGCTAAAAATAATAAGTAAATTTAGAAATAAATGGGCTAATTTTTATTTTAAGGAGCTTAAAAATATTAAGTGGTTGAAACTACCAATAATTCCTAAAAATTTTACGCATGGTTGGCAAGCATTTGTGATTTTGGTAAAAAAGAATAAAATAAAAAAGAGCAGAAATAATATATTAGAATATTTAAATGAACATGGTATTTCTTGTCGTCCTGGAACTCACGCTATCCATACATTATCATATTATAAAAAAAAATATAAAATAAAAGAAACTAATTTTTTAATATCAAAAATGTGTCAAGATCAAACAATTGCATTGCCTTTGCACAATGGAATGAATGAAAAAGATTTTAAATATATTATTAAAATAATTAAAAATATATAACATTATTACTTAAATAACTATTTTAGTAATTTAAAATTAAATAACTTATTATATAATTATAAAATGTGTGGAATATCTGGAATAATTAATTTTAATAAATCAAAGATTAACAAGAATGATATAATTGAAATGAATAATCAATTAAAACATCGCGGACCAGACGATGACGACATCTATATAGATAAGTTCATTGGTTTTGGTCATACTAGGTTATCTATTTTAGATTTATCGGCAAATGGCAAGCAACCAATGCAATCATTAAATAATAGATATGTCATAACTTATAATGGAGAAGTTTATAATTTTTTAGATATAAAAAAAGAATTAATTAATAGAGGATATATATTTAAATCACATGCTGATACAGAAGTTGTATTAAATTCTTGGCTTGAGTGGGGAGAGAATTGTATTAATAAATTTAATGGAATGTTTGCCTTTGCCATATGGGATAAGAAAGAAGAAGAATTTTTTTTGGTAAGAGATAGGTATGGTATTAAGCCTGTTTATTATCATAATCTTAATAATAAATTTATTTTTGCATCTGAACAACGAGCTATTTTAAGTATTCTTAAATCAAAAAAAGAGTTAGATAAAGAAACTTTATATGAATACTTTACATTTCAAAATATTTTCTCTGATAGAACATTAGTTAAAAATATTAAATTATTAAATCCTGGCACAATATTAAAAATATCTTTAACAAAAAAAATTAAATTAAAATTTAATAAATATTGGGACTTTAATTTTACAACCCCTAGCAATGTTAAAAATAATTTAGAATATCAAGAAGAATTATCAAGCCTACTAGAATCAGCTGTAAAGAAACAACTAGTTTCAGATGTTGAAGTAGGTACGTATTTATCTGGAGGCATTGACTCATCCTTAATTACCTATTTTGCATCAAAAGAGATAAAAAAATTAAAAACATTTTCTTGTGGATTTAAAATTCCAAATGAAAGTGGTATTGAGTTTAATTTTGATGAAACTGAAAAATCAAAATCAACTTCTAAATTTCTGAAAACAAAATATATTGAAAAGATTATAGAATCAGGGGATATGGAAAGTTCTTTACCAGAACTTACTTCTCGAATTGAGGAGCCAAGATTAGGGCAAAGTTATCCAAATTATTATGCATCTCAATTAGCTTCATCAAATGTAAAAGTCGTATTGAACGGTGTGGGTGGTGACGAGTTGTTTGGAGGTTATCCATGGCGTTATTTTATAGCAAATAAAGCTTTAAATTTAGATGAATATATTGATCAATATTACTTATATTGGCAAAGACTAATAGATAATAATGAATTAAAGAAAATTTTTAAACCTATAAAAAAAGAGGTTCAAGATGTTTGGACAAAAAATATTTTTACAACAGTTTTAAATAAAAATAATTTAAAAATAAAAAATAAAAGAGAAGATTTTATTAATTTAGCAATGTATTTTGAAGCAAAAACATTTCTTCATAGTTTATTAATAATAGAAGATAAAATTAGTATGGGATTTGGCCTAGAGACAAGAACTCCATTTCTTGATAATGATTTAGTAAATTTTGCTACAAATATTCCTATTGATTTAAAAATTAAAAATCTTTTAACTAAAAATAAAATAGATGAAAATTTAAAAAATAAGAAAATACAAAATATTAAATATTTGAACAATTCTGGAAAAATAATTTTGAGAAATATAGCTAAAAAAATATTACCTAAAAAAATTACAAATGCATATAAGCAAGGATTTACTGGTCCTGATGAAAATTGGTTTAAAGGTGAAAGTATGGAGTTTGTTAAAAGTATAATTAAGAATAAAAATTCATATATTTATAATTTTATGGATTATACAGCTGTAAATAAAATAGTAGATCTTCATTTAGAAGGAAAAAAAAATAAAAGGTTGTTTATATGGTCATTATTAAATACTGAAGAATATTTAAAAAATTTTTAATGATAACTCATTCTAAGCCCTGGATAAACCATAGAGAAATTAAATCTATTACAAGCTTTTTACAAAAAAAAAATTTGTCATCAAAAGCATTCCATAATAATTTTGAAAGAAATTTAAAAAAAAAATTTGGTATAAAAAATGCAGTTTTTACTAAAAGTGGAACTGACGCATTAATTAATGCAATAAAACTATTAAAATTAAAAAAAAATGATGAAGTTATTTTACCCTCATATGTTTGTAAAAATGTTTTGCACTCATTAACTTTGAACAAAGTAAAACCAGTTTTTTGTGATATAGGAGAGAATTGGGTAATTACTTTTGAAAATATAAAAAAATGTTTATCTAAAAAAACAAAAGGAATTATTATTGTTCATACATTTGGTCATCCATGTAATATTAAAGAAATAAAAAAACTTAATATCCCTATTATAGAAGATGCCTGTCAAGCTATAGGACTCAAAATTGGATATAAATATTCAGGAACTTTGGGAGATTTAGGAATTTACTCATTTGACAGTACTAAATGTTTAACAACTATACATGGCGGAATGTTGATATGTAATAATGATAAGTATATTAATAATTTTCTTAAAATTAAGTCTAAATTAGATAATTCATTTGAAAATTCTTTTTCTCCAATGCAAGCAAATTTGGGTATTTCTCAACTGAAAAGATATGATCAATTTATACAAAAAAGAAAATATATCTATCAAAAATTTATTAAAGAATTTATTAAATTTAAATCTATTACTATTAAAAAAATAAGACATAATTATCTTTTTAGGTTTACATTTAGAACAAATATTCCATTTAAAATTTTAGAAAAAAAATATAGAAATAATAATATTATTATTAGAAAAGGAGTTGATGAAGTTCTCCATAAAAGAAATAAAAAAAATGATTCAAATCTTACAAACACAATATTGTTTTTTAATACCACTGTATCAATTCCATTTTACCCAAGTTTAACTAATATAGAAATTAACCGAATTATAAAAATTTCAAAAAAAATTTTTAATGAATATGCAAATTAAGATTTTAAAAGAAACTTATGAACGTGATTACGATTTATTTTTAAAAGAATCTAAAAATAGTTTATTTTATCATTCTCTTAAGTACAAAAGATTTTTAGAAAGTGTATTAAGTAAGTCTATAGCAAGATATTTTTTACTATTTGAAAATAAAAAAATTATAGCCGCTTTACCTTTTTTTTTAATAAAAACAAAAAAAGGGAATGTTTTGAATTCACTGCCTTTTTTTGGCAGTAATGGAGATATTATATACAAAGATAATATTGAAGAAAAACATTTTCTTTATATATTTACTTTTTTAGAAAATTTTATTAAAAAAAATAAGATTATTTCTACTTTAATTATACCAAATTTTTTAAATAATGAATCTAAAGCTCAATTTTATTTTAATCATAATTTAAGAGACGCAAGAATAAGTCAAATCACTTATCTTCCAAAAAATATTAAAAAAAACATAAAAGATAGTGATTTTCTAAATTTATTTAAATCAAAATCATTAAAAAGAAATATATCTATAAAAAAAGAAAATTTTAATATAAAGATTGATAATAGTCTTGAAAATTTTGAACAACTTTTTAAATTACACAAAAAAAATTCAATAGCCAAGAATAGATTATTTAAAAAATGGTATGTTTTTAAATCAATAAGAAAAAATTTCATAGAAAAAATAGATTATAATATTTATTGTATTAAAAATAATAATGAATTAATTGCAGGGCTTTTAGTTTTTTATTATAAACATTTTGTAGAATATTATTTACCTGTTACTAATAGTAAATATGATAAATTTCAACTGATGGAAAAAATTATACTTCAGGCAATGAAAGAAGCAGTTAAAAATAAATATTCAATATGGAATTGGGGATCAACTTGGGAAAATCAAAAAGGAGTTTTTCAATTTAAAAATAGATGGAATGCTAATAATAGTGTATTTCATTATATGATTAAAACATCATTAGACATAAACAAAATTGATAAAAGTGAAACACTTAGTAATTTTAAATATTTCTATGTTATTCCTTTTAATAGTTAATGAATATGGTTAATATACAAAAAAGAGATTGGGTCATATTATTTGGTGGTGCAGGAAGAGAAGAAATAATATTTACTTTATTAAAAAAAAAAATTAATATAATTAAGATTATTATTCCGTCTAATTCATCTTTGAAATTATTAAATAGTGTTCAATTAATAAAAGAAAAAACCAATATTAAAATTGATAAGTATAGTAAAATTAATTTCAGTAATTTTTCTAAAAATAATAAAAATAATATTTTATTATGTATTGGGTTTCCATATATAATTAAAAATTCTTTATTATCTTCTTTTTTTTTAACTATAAATATACATCCTACATTATTACCAAAATATAAGGGCCCGACAAGTGGAGCTTATATAATCTTAAATAAAGAAAAATATTCTGGTTCTACTGCTCATTTAATGGAAAAAAAAGTTGATTCTGGAGAAATTATTGCGCAAAAAAAATTTAAATTATCTAAATTTGATACTATTAGATCAATTCAATTAAAAACATATTTACTAGAACCATCATTAATTTTATTAGCAATCAAAAACATAAATAATAATAAAAAACTTAAAATAAATAATAGAATAAAAAGAAAAATGTATAAAAGAACACCTTCAGACTCTCAAATTGACCCAAAAAAATCTCTTTTAAAATTATATGATTCAATAAGAGCTTCAGATCCAAAAGAATTTCCTTCTTTTTTCATCATTAATAAAAAGAAAGTTTATATAAAATTATCCACTTCTAAAAAATTTATAATAAAAAAAGATTTTTCACTTTAGAAATGAACTTAATTAATAATAACTGTAATAAATATTGTAATAATTGTATTTATGATTCAAACGTTAGTGGTATCACTTTTGATTCTTATGGTGTTTGTAATTATTGCAATTTAATCAATTCTATTAAGAAAGAATATAAAACTGGAACTCATGAAGGTGAAAAAAATTTTCAAATTATATTAAATAAAATTAAATCTGAATCAAAAAAAAAAAAGTATGATGCAGTTGTTGGTGTCAGTGGAGGAACTGATTCATCTTACCTTCTGTGGTTAATGAAAAAAAAATATAATCTCAGAATACTTGCAGTTCATTATGATAATACATGGAACACATCAATAGCTACTCAAAATATAAAAAAAATTACATCTAAGTTAGATATTGATTTATTTACTTATGTTTGTGATAATGAAGAATCAGATGATATTTTTAAATCTTTTTTCTATGCTGGAGTCCCTGAAATTGATGGACCAACTGATATAGCTCTTATGGAAGTTTTATATAGGGCCGCCTCTAAATTCAAAATAAAATATATATTCGAAGGTCACTCTTTTATTGCAGAAGGCATATCTCCACTTGGAGTTGCTTATGTAGACGGAAGGTACATAAAAAAAATACACGAAAAATTTGGAAAAATTAAAATGAAAACATTTCCAAATATGTCACTATTAAAGTTTTTGTATTGGACAATAATCAAGAGAGTAAAAAGAATCAGACCGTTATGGTATATTAATTACTCAAAAGAAGAAGCTATAAGTTTTTTGAAACAAGAATTCAATTGGGAATATTATGGCGGACATCATTTAGAAAATAGAATGACAGCTTTCCATCATAGTTATTATAATCCAAAAAAATTTAAAATTGATCAAAGAAATAATTCTTTATCTGCAAGTGTTAGAAATAAAAAGATTTCTAAAAAAGAAGCTTTAGATTTATATAGAGAAAAACCATTTATTGAAAAAAATTTATTAGATTATTTTAAGAAAAGATTGAATATTTCTGATGATGAATTTAATTTTATAATGCTAAATAAACCAAAGTATTATTTTGATTACAAAACATATAAAAAATATTTTGAAGTTTTAAGGCCCTTTTTTTTTCTTTGTGTTAAGTTTAATTTAGTTCCTTACAGTTTTTATAAAAAATATTGTTTTAAAGATGAAATCAAAAAAAATTAGTATTGTTGATTATAATAATTGTAATATTGGCTCAGTAATAAATATGTTAAGATTTTTAGAAATTGATTATAAAGTTTGTATATCTTCAAAAGATTTATTAAATGCTGAAAAAATTTTGTTACCAGGTGTGGGATCATTTGATGAGGCAATGAAAAATATAAAAAAATTTGGATTTGAAGACGAGTTAAATAATAAAGTTTTAAATCAAAATGTACCTATTTTAGGAATATGTTTAGGAATGCAATTAATTACCAATAGTAGTGAGGAGGGTAATGAAAAAGGTCTAGGATGGATAAATGCTGAAACAAAAAAATTAAATTTAGATAAAGAATTCAATGTTCCTCATATGGGTTGGAATACTATTCAAATTTTAAATAATTCACCAATTGTAAAAAATTTTAATGAAAACTTTAAGTTTTATTTTGTTCATTCTTATCATGTAGAATTGAAAGATAATAGTAATGCTATTTGTAAAACACCTTATGGAATAAATATTAATTCAATAATTAATTTTAAAAATATTTTCGCAGCTCAATTTCATCCAGAAAAAAGTCATAAATATGGAATGCAATTATTTAAAAATTTTGCTGAAATTGAATGTTAAAAAAAAGACTTATTCCAATACTTCAAATTAATAAAAAAAAGTTAGTTAAGTCAATTCAATATAAAAAAATAAATTACATTGGAGATCCCATTAATACAATCAGAATTTTTAATAGTTTAGAGGTAGATGAAATGATAATTTTGGACTTATACGCCTCTAAAAATAAAGTAAAACCAGATTTTGATTTTTTACAAAAAATATCTAAGGAATCTTTCGTTCCTTTGAGTTATGGAGGAAATATTAATTCATTAAATGAAGCAGAAAGTATTTTTAAAATTGGTTATGAAAAAATTATTTTAAATACATTAATTATTAATGATATAGAATTTTTAGTAAATTTTATTAATAGATTTGGTAGTCAGGCTATTATAGTTTCCATAGATTTAAAAAAGAATTTTTTTGGCAAATATAATATTTATTCCAATTCAGGAACTATTAAAAAAAATTATTCTATTGATTATTTAATAAATAAATTAAAATCAATTGGTTGTGGTGAAATATTAATTAATGATATTGATAGAGAAGGAACTTGGAAAGGTCTAAATATAAAATTAGCAAAAAAAATTTCAAATCAAACAAGTATCCCAATAATTATTAATGGTGGAGCTAATAACATAAAGAATATTAAAACTGTTTTAAATGAAACTAAAGTTTCTGCCATTGGAACTGGAAATATGGTAGTATATCAAAAAAAAGATATGGGTGTACTAATTAACTACCCAAAAGTATTTTAAAAATGATTTCAAAAATAGCATTATTAGGAAATATGAATAATAATAATTTCTCTTTTCTAAGATATTTAAAAGATTTTGGTTATAATGTTAAATTATTATTGTATGATAATGAGCCTGCAATTTTTAATATTGAAAATGATGTATTTGATAAAGAAATAAAATATTCAATCATTAAATTAAAATGGGGTAGTCCTAAATCATTATTTTTTGTTAAAAAAAAAAATATTACTCGTGACTTAAAAGATTTTAATTTCATAATCGGTACAGGTTTAGCCCCCGCCTTTTTATATAAGGCAAAAATAAAATTAGATGTTTTTATACCTTATGGGGCAGATATTGATTATTTTACAAAGTTTAACTTAACTTACCCTAATAAAATATTTTATAATTTTTTTACCACAGTATATCAGCGAAAAGGATTGAAAAATCTTAACATTTGTCATATGGAAAAGTATTCACAAAATATTGAGAAAAAAAGAATCAAATTTTTAAAATATAAAAAAAGATGGGAATTTCCTTTTCCTTTAATATATCATCCTGAGTATTGTTCTAAAAATTTAGAAACTAATATTTTAAAAAATAAATATTTAAAAAAATTTATTGATGATAGTGAACAAATAAATGTTAAGATTCTATATCCTGTTCGACATGTATGGGGAGGTGCTAAAGAAGATCTTAATCAAAAAGGTACAGAAAATTTATTTGAGGGAATTAAAATATTTAGAAATCATTATCCAAACATTAGTATTAAATTGGTTACTTTTAAATATGGAGATAGTATTAAAAATTCAATAAAACTGGCAGATCAATTATTAATAAGGGATAATATTGAATTCTTAGAGGAGATGCCTAGAAAAGATATCATAACATTGATGAGTAAATTTGATATAGTGTGTGGAGAGTTTTATCACAGTTGGGTTTCTGCCAGTGTATATTTTGAAGCTATAATATCTAAAACTATGTTAATGTGTTTCAGAGATGACAAAGATTTTGAAGAGAGAAAAAATTTGCTTTATCCAATAATTAATGCAAAAAATCCTAAAGAAATTTCTAAAAAAATATATGAATACTATTGTAATAAAGACAAATATAAAAAAAATATAGAAATTGCTTATAATTGGTATCTTAATGAAGTTGTAAAAAGATCTAAAGATTTATACCTTAAAGAGTTTGATAAAAATAAACTTAGTGGACAAGAATTAATATAAAATAATTTAAATGAATATTTTTTTTGAGAAATCAATCAAAAATTTTTTTTCAGACGCAATTATCTATGGATTAACTAATATTTTACAAAAGTTTTTTACTTTATTTACGATTTTCTTTATTGCAAAAAATATCTCAATAAATGATTTTGGTTTATATGATTTTATCTTGGCATTAATAAATTTTGTAGTAATTTTTATAAGTTTTGGCCAGGAAAGTGCAATAGCACGATATTTTTATGAATATGAAAATAATGATGATAGAATTAAACTTATTTCAGAGTCTTTTTTTATACATATTTTTTTTTTAATTTTTTTTTATTTTTTTATTTTTACTTCTTTTTATTTTGATTTTTTCAATTATTTTATAAAAAATTTAAATATAAATAAAAATTTATTCTATTTATTTCTTCTCAATATTCCCTTTTTTTTAATATATAATTTTTGTATTAATATATTAAGATGGAATTTTCAAAAATTTGAATATCTTTATTTGGCTATAGGTCTTAGTTTATCTTTATTATTGCTTATTATATTCCAGAATTTCTTTTTTGAAATTAATTTGAATAATCTTTTTTCTGTTTATTTTTTTGTATATTTCTTCTTTTCAATTAACGCGTTTTATTTTGTTAAAAAATGGATTAAAATTCCCAAAAAATATATTAATTTAAGTAAAATATTTAAATTTGCCTATCCGTTTGGATTAATTGCCATTTTCAGTATTGCTGTAACTTTACTTGAGAGAATATATATATTTAACAATCTTAATTTAAAAGATTTAGCAATTTATGCTATGGCCGTTAAAGTTTCTCTTATTGCTCATATATTCACTCAATCTTTTAATATGTCATGGGGACCATCGGCCTTTAAAAATTTTAAAAAAAATGAATTTGACAAATTATCTAATCTTATATTAAAAATTTATTTAGTAATCTCATTAATTGTAATGGCATTTATTTTAACTTTAGGTGAAAGGATAATTTTATTTATATCATCAGAAAAATACTTAGATTCTTATAATATAATATTTCCTCTTACTTTGGCTGTATTAATACAAGGTATAAATGAGATAACGTCTATGGGTATTCATTTAGCAAAAAAAACAATAATGAGCTTATATTCATATTTACTTTATTTAATTTGTTTTAGTTTTATATGTTATATTTTTATTTTAGATTATGGATTGAGTGCAGTAGCTTGGTCTTTTTTAATTGCAAATATTATATTATTTTTTATGGAGAGTATTATTAGTTTTAACATATATCGAATAAAATTTGAATATATAAAAATTTTTGTATGTTTTGTTGTAATAAATTTAATTTATTTTTTAATAATTTATTATATTGATAATTTTCTTTTAAAGTTTTATTGTATTTCTTTTACCTGTGTTGCGTTATTAACATATTCCTTTTTTATCTTATTTAATAGTTTAGAAAGAAAAAAAATATTTAATCTAAAAAAAGATTTTATCAGATAATGTGTGGTATTGTTGGATTTATAAATAAAGAATATAATTTAAATTCTAATAAAGATAACATAATAAATATGACTAAAAAATTAAGTCATAGAGGTCCAGATTATTCCAATACTTGGAATGATGATAAAAAAAATATCTACCTTGGGCATACAAGATTATCAATTTTAGATTTAAGTTCTAATGGACATCAACCAATGTATTCTCATAATAAAAAATTTATAATAGTTTATAATGGAGAAATTTATAATCATTTAGAAATTAGAAAAAAAATTAAAAATTTTTTGCCAGAAAATTTTATTTGGAAAAGTAATTCAGATACTGAAACATTAATTAATTCTATAGCTTCTATAGGTATGCAAAAAACCCTAAATTTAATTAATGGAATGTTTGCTTTTGCTTGTTACGATATTGAAAAAAAAATACTATTTATTTCAAGGGATAGAAGTGGAGAAAAGCCAATTTATTATGGATTTTGCAATAATACATTTATTTTTGGTTCTGAACTAAAAGCAATCAAAACAAATTCAAATTTTAATAATTCTATAAACAAAAAATCTTTATCAAATTTCCTTCAATATTCTTATATTTCCTCTCCTCTATCAATATATGAAAATATAAATAAATTACGACCAGGACATTTAATTGAAATTAATGTTGAAAAAATTCATTGTAATAAATCAGACTCAAATATTTTAATTACTAAATGGGTTGATGATAAAAATTATTTTTTTAATCAGTATAAAAATCAAAATTCAAATACTTTGAAAAAAGTTTTAAATGATATCTTAACAAATTCAATTAAAAATCAAATGATTACTGATGTCCCAATTGGAGCTTTCTTATCAGGAGGTATTGACTCCTCACTTGTAGTCTCTATTATGCAAGAATTAAGCACTTCTCCTATTGATACTTTTACTATAGGTTTTGAGAATAAAAATTTTGATGAGTCTACTTACGCAAAAAAAATTTCAGATATTTTGAAAACAAATCATAATGAGTTATTTGTATCACATAAAGATTTAATAAATGAAATCCCTAATATGTATAAAATATACGATGAACCATTTGCTGATTCATCTCAAATACCTACATATTTATTAAGTAAATTTGCTAGATCAAAAGTAAAAGTTTCCTTGTCAGGAGATGGAGGAGATGAATTGTTTGGAGGTTACAATAGATATTTATGGGGAGAAAAAATTTGGCTTTGGATAAAATATCTTCCAATACCTATAAGGAATGTTTTATCTAAATTTTTATTATTATTTTCAGAGAATTTTTTAAATAAATTAGAAAAACCAATAAATAAACTTTTACTTGGAAATTTGAGTATTTCTAACATGCCTGAAAAAGTTAAAAAATTACATTCAAAAATTAATTCATCTAGAAATTTTAATGAATTTTATTTAAATATTATTTCTGAATGGAATAATTTAAATGAGATATTAATTGAAAATGAAGAAGTATCTGAATTTGATTTTTTTAATTTAAATGATAATAAATTATATAATAATACTCAAAAAATGATGTTTTGGGATTACAATAGTTATCTTCCTGATGATATATTGTGTAAATTGGACCGGGCAGCAATGAGTAATAGTTTAGAAACAAGAGTTCCTTTTTTAGATAAACATATTATAGAATTTGCATTTAATTTACCTTTAAAATACAAAATTAAAAATAAAAAAAGTAAATGGATACTTAGAGAGATTTTAAAAAAATATTTACCAAATGAATTAATTGATAGACCAAAAATGGGCTTTAGCATTCCTTTAGCTTCATGGTTAAGAGGACCTTTAAAAAAATGGGCAGAAACAATCATATATGAGGGAACCTTAAAAAATAATGATTATTTTATTCATGATAATATTAAGTTGCTTTGGGATAAACATATTAATTATCAAGAAGATAATCATAATAAATTATGGCAATTGTTGATATTTTCATCTTGGCATGAAAATAACAAAGATCTATAAATGAAAAATCACTTTATTATTTTATCCTCGATTGAATGGAACACAATATGGCAAACACAACAAAAATTAGCCATATCATTATCAAAGGAAAATAATGTTTTATTTGTTGAAAACACAGGAATAAGATCTCCAAAAATCAAAGATGTAAAAAGAATTCGAGAAAGATTGAAAAACTGGATTAAAAGTACAGGTGGATTTAGACAATTTAAAGAAAATCTTTTAATTTATTATCCAATTATAATACCATTACCTTATTCTTTAATAATAAAAAAAATAAACCAGTTTTTAATTTTGAAAAGTATAAAAAAATGGTTAAAGATTCATAATTCAGGAAATTTAGTTATAATCACATTTATACCTTCGCCGTTATCAATTAGTCTTATTGAAAAAATTTCTCCTAATATTTTGATATATTATTGTGCAAATCAAATGTCAGGTCATAATAAGCAGCACAATAAGTTACTGAAATGGGAAAATAAACTTTTATATAAATCTGACTCAGTATTCGTAATATCTGAATTGTTAAAAGAAAATGCTCTACAATATAATAAAAATGTAAAAAAATTTCCTGGAGGTGTTGAATTTGAAAGATATGAGGAAGCCTTGAATGCAAAATATGTTCCGGAAAAAATAAAAAATTTAAAAGAACCAATTATTGGATACATTGGTGCAATTACCGAAATATTTGATATGAAACTTGTTGAGTATGTAGTTTCACATAATGCAGACTATACATTTATATTTATAGGTCCAAAATTTATAAACTGCTCTAAATTGTCAAATAAAAAAAATGTAATTTTAGTTGATCAAATAAATAAAGATGAATTGCCACATTTTATGAAAAAATTTAATGTTGGAATTATACCTTATATTGTAAATGATTTTACTAATAATGTATATAGCTCTAAATTAAATGAATACTTATCTTTAGGAATACCTGTTGTATCTACTAATTTACATGAAATAAGTCATTTTAATTTAATTAATAAAAATATCATAGATGTTGCTTCTGATGAAGTTTCATTTTCTAATTATATAAAAAAAAATATTCAATATACAAACAAAGATTTAAACGTAATTAGAAGAAATGTTGCTAAATCTAATAGTTGGGAAAACAGATTTAAAGAAATAAATTCATACATTAACTTATTAATTGAAAAAAAACCAATTTTTAAACCTGATTGGAAAACATCTTTACAAAAAATGAATATTTTTAAAAAAGGTTTTGTTTTAAAATCTTTTTTTTTAATTGTATTAATTTACTTCATTATTTTTAACAGCCCTCTATTTTGGTATTTAGGGGATAATTTAGTATTAAGAGATAAACCTCAAAAATCAGAAGCTATTGTTGTTTTCAGTGGAAATGGTGAACCAGCCTACCAAAATTTAAGTTATCAAAAAAGAGCACTAGACGGTATTGAATATTTTAATCAAGGTTATGCAAGTAAAATTTTTTTAACATCTGGAAGAGTTGAGCATATAAGAGAGATAAAGTTAATTGAATCTATCATGTTATCAAATGGTATTCCAAAAGAGGCAATAGTTATAGTAGATGAATATCCTAAAAATACTTATGAAAATGTGCTCATAACTAACAAATATCTACAATTATATAATATAAATAAAATATTATTTATCACTGCTCCATATCATTCACTTAGATCAAATCTTATTTGGAAATCAAATTTTGATTACATTGAAGTAAATAATCCAAGAGTTTTAGATACTCCTTCTTCTAAAATTATTTGGAGTACAAATTTCAAGCAAATTAAAGTTATAACTTATGAATATTTAGCTATTATTTATAATTGGTATAAAGGTTATATTAAGTTTTAAATATTATTAATCAATAATGCGTATTATTATTTCATCAAATACAAGTTGGAATATATATAATTTTAGGTTTGGATTTGTTCAATCACTTATTAAAAAAGGCCATAAGATATTTATAATAACTCAAAGTGATCACACTGATAAGTTTTTGAAAGAAATAGGTTGCGAAATGTATAATGTTAATTTTAAACCTAGATCCCTCTCGTTGTTTAATAATTTTAAGATATTAGTAAAGTACTTTTATATTAGTAGAAAAATCAAGCCAGATATAATTTTTAATTTCACAATAAAACCTAATATTATTGGAAATTTAGCATTACTCTTTTTTAAAGTAGAAATAATTAATACAATTACAGGTTTAGGTAATACATTTATAAAAAAAAATCTAGTAACTTATTTTATTTTGTTATTATATTATTTTGCATTTAAAAAATCTAAAGTAGTATTTTTTCAAAATGAATATGATTTAAATTTTTTTACTAGAATAAAAATTATAAAAAAAAATAAATGTAAAATAATACCTGGGTCAGGAATTAATTTTAAAAATTTTAATGAAAAATTTTTTTTTAATGAAGAAAATAATAAAATTATTTTTTTATATATAGGTAGGATGATTATTGATAAGGGGCTTAATGAATTAATTGAAGCAGCTAATATTATTAAAAAAAATGATAATAATGTTGAATTTTGGTTTTTAGGTGGATTTGATTATTCTAGAGAAAACATTTATTTAAAAGATAAAATCCTTAAAAAAAATGAACAAGGTATTATTAAATATTTTCCTTTTGAGCAAAATGTTTTCAAATACATAACTAAGGTAAGTTGTGTTGTATTGCCATCTTATAGAGAAGGGTTACCCAGATCTCTCTTAGAAGCTGCTTTATTGAAAAAGCCAGTAATTGCAACTAATGTACCAGGCTGCAATCAAGTAATAATTAATAATTTTAATGGTTTTTTATGTGATAGTAGAAATATTATTAGTCTTAAGGACAGTTTAATGAAATTTATAAAACTAGATCAAAAAACAAAAAAAAGTATGGGAAATAATCATTATAATTTTGTAAAAGAAAATTATGATGAGAATAAGGTGATTAAAATTTATTTAAATGAAATCTACAAAGTATAAATTTCCTTATTATAGATCTGATATAGATGGTTTAAGAGGTTACGCAGTAATATTTGTAGTTCTTTATCATTATAGTTTTTTAAATTTTGGTGGTGGTTTTTTAGGTGTTGATATTTTCTTCGTAATTTCAGGTTATTTGATAACTTCATTAATTTCAAGAGACTTAAATAATAATAGTTTTTCAGTGACGAATTTTTTTCATAGAAGAATTAAACGTATTATTCCATTATTATTAATTGTAATATTAATAACTTCTTTTCTATCTTATATTCTTCTTTTACCTAAGGATTTAAAAGATTATTCTAGGTCTGGAATATCAAGTCTATTTTTTTTTTCAAATATATATTTTTATTTTAGAGCTGATTATTTTGATAGTTATGCAATAATGAAGCCCTTGCTTCATACATGGTCGCTTTCAATTGAAGAACAATATTATTTATTTTACCCACTATTATTTTTAATTTTCTATAATAAATATAAAAAATTATTAATATTTATAATTTTTACACTGTTCATTATGTCTGTTGGATCTTATTTTTATAAATTTAATAATAATTTCTATTCTAGTTTTTATTTAGGGCATAATCGTTTTTGGGAAATATTTTTAGGATGTCTAATTTTCTTTATACCTAAATTTAATCTAATAAAAAATAAATATTTTATTTATGCTTTAGAATTTATTAATTTAATATTATTTTCACTATTACTATTAATTTGTATTTTTTTTAATTCAATTTTATTTGAAATTTCAATAATTACTTTCGTAGTAACAATTTTAACTTCAATAATAATTTATATTAATAATTATCAATTAAAAACCAAAATAATTTACTCAAATAAATTTCTTCAATATTTAGGGATTAGATCTTTTTCATTGTATTTAGTACATTGGCCAGTTCTAGTATACTATTATTATTATTATGAGAATTTAAATCATTATAATAAGTTTTTTTTAATAATTTTTTCATTAATTTTATCTTCATTATTATTTAAGTTTGTTGAAACACCATTTAGAAATAATTATTTTAAAGTAAAAACTTTATACATTATTATAATTGCATTATTTTTATTCTTATCTTTGTTTTTTATTCTATCTGAAAGATCTGATGGTTTAAAAAGTCGGTTGTCAGAAGATAATCTTATTTTATATAATGATGCTTTAGAGCTACCAAATTTAAAATGTGATAAGATGGATGAAGGATTGTGTGATCATAATATTAAAAATACAAAAGCCGAATTTATTTTATGGGGGGATAGTCATGCATTCCTTTTTTACGATTATTTTTATAATAAATATAAAAATCAAAAAAATTCATGGATATATGCAAGTTGTTTTCCTGTTTTTGATATCTACATTCCAGATAATTTTAAACCGAATTTTTCAAAAAATTGTTTAGAGCAAAATAATAATTTGAAAATATTTATAAAGCAAAATAAAGTAAAAAAAATTTTACTAGCAGCTAATTGGTCTCATAATATATTAGGAATTGAAAAAAAATTAGAAGGGGTAGGGCTTACAAATATTTTTATATCAACTGTAAATAAGAAAAGTAAAAATAAAGAAGAAGCAATGTTGTTATTTAATAATGAATTTTCTAAAACCATTAATTATTTAAATAAATCAAATATCGAAGTTTTTGTTTTAAAACCTGTGCCAACTTTTAATTATTGGGTGGCTAACAAAGCTATTAAAAAAATTCAATTTAATCATCAAAAATTAGAGTTGACTAGACCAATAACTGAATATTATTCAAGGAATGAATTTGTGAATAATATTTTTGACAAATATGCAAAAGAAAAAAAAATAAAAATAATAGATCCAACTGATGTCATTTGTGATGATATTAATTGTTATGCTTTCAAAAATAATTTAATATATTATAGTGATTCTAATCATTTAACATCAAAAGGATCTCATAAAGTTTCTAAACTATTTGATAAAATATTTTAATATATATGAAAAATAAAAATAAAATTTCTGTAATTGGCTTAGGTTATGTGGGTCTACCTCTAGCATTAGCATTCAGCAAAATGTACAAAACTATTGGTTATGATATTCAGAAAACAAGAATTCAAAATTTACAAAATGGGATTGATTCTAATAATGATATTTCTTTAACTAACATTAAGACTTTAAAAAAAATATCATTCACATCTAACTTGATTGATTTAAAGGGTAGTGATTTTTATCTAATTTGTGTGCCAACTCCAGTTAATAATAAAAATGAGCCAGATTTAAAAGGCTTAATTAAAGCCACTAAAGATATTTCTAAAATAATAAAGAAAAACGATATAGTGATATATGAGTCAACAGTTTTTCCTGGAGCAACAGAGGAAGTATGCATTCCAATAATCGAGCAAAACTCAGGTTTAAAAATTAATAAAGATTTTTATTGTGGTTATTCTCCTGAAAGAATTAATCCTGGTGATAAAATTCACAAATTAACGGGAATAAAAAAAATTGTGTCTGGGTCAAATAATTATGCTTTAAATAAAATTAATAATTTATATCAATCTATTATCAAAGCTGGAACACATAAAGTGCCAAATATTAAAATTGCTGAAGCTGCAAAAATTATAGAAAATACTCAAAGAGATTTAAATATAGCTTTAATGAATGAATTTTCTATGTTTCTAAATAAAATGGATATTAACACCTCAGAAGTTCTTAAGGCAGCCAACACTAAATGGAATTTTTTAAATTTTAAACCAGGGTTAGTAGGAGGTCATTGTATAGGGGTGGATCCTTATTACTTAACTTATAAAGCTAAAAAAATTGGAATTGATAGCAAAGTAATTTTGTCTGGACGTTATACTAACGACACTATGTTTAAATTTATTTTTTTACAAATTAAAAAAATACTTAAGTTAAAAAATATTCATCATAAAAATATAAAAATTTTATTTCTAGGAACTACTTTTAAAGAAAATGTAAGTGACATTAGAAATAGTCAAGTTATAAAACTCATTAATATATTTGCTAAAATTACATCACATATTGATATTTATGACCCATATGTAAAAGAAATTAATAATTCATTTAAAGCTAATTTAATAATTAATCAAAAAAATATAAAAAAATATAATTTAGTTATTCATGCAGTTAAACATAAAAACTTTAAATCATTATATAAATTTAAAAATTATAATAAATTATTGACAAAGAATGGTTTTGTTTACGATATTCATAATTTATTTGAAAAAAGTCAAAAGATTATTTTTTTATAATGTTTCTTCCAATTAAGTTAAAAAAATTTAATTCACAATTAAATTCAAGTTTAATAAATTTGCTTTCTGATGATGCCAATTATTTTAATAATTGTATACAAAATATAAGATTTGGTAATTTTTTTAAAACTTCAAGTTTTAATAGATTAATTCAAACATATAATTATATTATTAGTTTAAAAAAAGAATATAATTTTGTTGCTGATATTGGTTCAAGTGATGGATCTAGCTCTTTAGATCTAACAGAAAAATTAAATTTTAATAAATTTTTTTTTTTAGATAAGTATCATCAGTGTAACTTATTTATTAAAGATAAAAATATTTATTTGTTTGACGATCAAAATAATTTACATATGGTTGAAACTAATCATTTTATATTTTATTTAGATCCAATTGGTTTAAATAAAAACTTTTTTAATAACTTTCTATCATTATATTTTAAGAAAATAAAGATAGATAACTTGCAAAAAATTTCTTTTTTAAATCCTATATATAAAAAGCATAAAAAAAGAGATAAGATAATTTATGAAAAATTTGATTTATTTGATAATAATGAAAGTAATATTAAATTTGATTTATTATTCATTTCAAATTTATTAAATAAATTTCATAAAAATAAAAAAATTATAAATATATTAAGAAAAAAAATAGATCAGATCACAAATGAAGATTCTCTTATTGTAATGGCCGAAAATTCATCTTACGAGAGATCAACTATTTACTTAAAAAATAAAAACAATTATAATATTTTGAAAAGAATAAATGGTGGTTCCTTGTCAGAAAACATTTTTCAACTATGATTTTTTATTTTATTTTATCATTTTTTATTATTTTTAGTGCGTTTTTTATATTTGTTTCTAATCCATTAAGTTTGACAGAAGAAATATCAAGTAACAAAATTCACATTAGGCCAGCAAAACTTATTGGTGGATTAATAATATATTTTACGATTGTAAGTACTTTATTTATATATGAAACATCATACTTATTTCGTTATTCAATAATCGTTTCTTCTGTGATTTTGCTTATTGGGGTTGCTGATGATATTTATAATATTAGTTACGCAAAAAGAATTTTTTTCCAAATTTTTATTTCTTCACTTATTGTAGGTAATGGATTGATAATTAAAGATTTAGGTTATTTATTGGATGATTATTCAATTCTCTATTTAGGATATTTTGCATATTTAATTACAATTTTATCAATAGTAGGGTTAACTAATGCATTAAATTTTATCGATGGAATTGATGGTCTTGCTTCATCAGTTATACTGAATTCTATTTTCACAATAATTTTATTTAATTATTTTTCAGGATATTTTTTTAGTGAAATTATATATAATGAATTAATTATTATAATTACCACTATATCTCTTTTTTTAATTTTAAATATTTCTAATCTTTTTAAATTTAAAATATTTTTGGGTGATGCAGGAAGTAATTTTTTAGGTTTTTTTTTAGCAACCTTACTCATTCTGTATACTATGGAAGAAAGTAGGCTATTCCATCCAGTTCTTGCTCCATGGTGTGTATGTTATCCAGTATATGATATGTTAAATGTAATTTTACAAAGAGTATCAAAAAGAAAAAACCCTTTTTTAAGAGATAATAGTCATTTACACACTTCTCTTTTTTTACTCTTTCGTAAAAATCAAATAAAAGTTTTGATATTTATTATATTCTTTTCTATGATTATGAGTCTTATAGGTTTAGTATTTTTTATTTTCCTAGGACCTTTATTTTCATTGCTTTCTTTCATAATTTTATTTATTCCTTATTTTATTATTAATATCTATTTGTCTGAGCATGTCGAAAATCAAAGAAATTGAAATCAATTTTAAATACTTTAAGATTTCAAAATTCAAAATTTTTAGAAATTTTATAATTTCATTAGTTTTACTTATTATATTTTCATTTTCTCTATATTATTTTTTTAATAATACTTTTACCTATTCAGCAAATTATAAAATAAGAATTAATGATTATAATTATGATAAATTTTTAAAAAACTATGAAGTTATTAATTCTAATCTTTTTGGGTCATCTTTTAATACTTTTGACAAAGGTAATAATAATATTAATGTTCTTTATAATCGTCATTTTATCTTAGATGAAATTAGTAGAATTTTATCTACACAAAGCAGTAGGGAAAATTCTTTAAATAAAAATTTTTTAATTTTAACTTCTTATGATAAAAATCATTCAACACCAATTGTAAATTTAAGTATAAATCATAATTTTAATAAAACTTATTCTGAGAATTTTGATCTTTCAAATATAAAGCTAGAAACTTCCGAAAAGGCAAATAGTATATTTAATTATACTTTTGAAATATTTACCTCAAGAATTAATGATTATCAAAATGAATTATTTAAAATATATAAAAATAAAACTATCCAAGAAATAAAAAGTTTAAATAAGAATGCTACTGGAGAAAGAATACTTTCTAATGATTCAAAAAATCAATTTATGTTAAATTTAATTATGGAATTAATGCTTTCAGAACAATCTAATCAATCTATGGAAAATACGTTGAAGAAATCAGATATTTTTATGTCAATTTTAAATCAACTAGAAGATTTATCAATTAGTGATTTAAATATATTAGATAGTAAAGTAGATGATCTTTATAATTTTCAAATTCAAGAAATTAAAAATTTAAAATATGAATTAAATAAAGTCGAAATTGATTTTTTTGAATTTATTTTTGTCAATGAAATAAACCCTGATATTAATTTTTTTAACAACAAAATTATATTTCTTTTATTTATCTTTCTTTTTGTATCAAATGTAGTTTTTGCATTTTTTTCTAAATAATATTTGTGCATTTTAGTATTGTAATTCCGGTTTATAATGAAGGTCAAAATATTATCGATTTGATAAATGAAATTTATGAAACTTTATTAGATTTTAATTTTGAAATAATTGTTATTAATGACAAAAGTACAGACGAAACTAAGACAAATATTACAAAGTTAAAAAATAAATATTCTAATTTAATATTAATTAACAATAATAATAATTCGGGACAAAGCTTTTCTATTTATAATGGTATTAAATATGCTAGAAGTAGTACAGTTGTTACCTTAGATGGTGATGGTCAAAATAATCCTAAAGATATTAAAAACTTATTTCAAAACTACATAAATAATAAAGATGTTTATTTAGTAGGCGGTGTAAGAAAAAAAAGAAATGATTCTTTTTTAAAAATTATCTCCTCAAAAATAGCAAATAAAATTAGAGATTTTTTTTTGAGAGATGGTTGCCCAGATACTGGCTGTGGAATTAAAGTTTTTGACAAAAATATTTTTTTAAATTTCTCTTTTTTTGATGGTATGCATAGATTTTTACCTGCACTTTTTGTAAGAAATGGTTACAAATGTATTTATATTCATGTAGATCATAGAGAAAGAAAATATGGAAATTCAAATTATGGCACATTCAAACGAGCAATAAGTGGAATAACTAATATAATAAAGATTATTAATATTAAAAAAAAATAAACAATATGTACCAATATTTTACAAGTTTAACATATTTAGAAACAGTATTTTTAATTATTGGCTTTATAGGTCAAGGACTTTTTGCCTCAAGGTTTATCATTCAGTGGATTTATTCTGAAAGAAAAGGTGAAAGTTCTATTCCAGTTATATTTTGGTATTTAAGTATTTTTGGAGGAATTGGGTTATTAACATATGCTATATTTAGAAAAGACCCTGTAATTATTTTAGGTCAATCTTTTGGTTTATTTATTTATTTAAGAAATTTATTTTTAATCTATAACAGTAAAAATGAAAAAAATTGAAAATTATATAAATGGAAATACTATTTCTATTTCAGATAATACACTACCAATTATTGATCCCTCTACAGGAAATGAAATCTCTAAAGTGGTTTTATCAAATAAAAAAGATTTTGAGGCTGCTGTAAATAGTTCTCATAACGCTTTTGAAAAATGGTCTCAAGTAACTCCCTTAAAAAGATCTAGAGTTATCTCTAAGTATAAAGAATATATTGAAAAAGATTTAGATAATTTAGCTAAATTAGTTTCATCTGAGCATGGTAAAACACTTGAAGATGCAAAGGGTTCAGTCATCCGTGGACTTGAAGTGGTAGAATTTGCATGTGGAATACCTCATTTACTTAAAGGTGATTTTTCTCAAAATGTTGGAACTAGTATTGACTCATGGTCAATAAGGCAACCTTTAGGTATTACCGCAGGTATAACACCATTTAATTTTCCAGCTATGGTTCCAATGTGGATGTATCCGATTTCTATAGCGTGTGGTAATTCATTTATTTTAAAACCATCTGAAAAAGATCCTTCTTGTCCTATTAGATTGGCAGAATTATTTTCAGAAGCAGGATTGCCTGAGGGAGTTTTTAATGTTTTAAATGGTGATAAAGATGTCGTTAACATGATCCTCAATGATCAAAGAATACAATCTGTAAGTTTTGTGGGATCAACTCCTGTTGCAAAATATATTTATGAAACTTCTGCAAAAAATGGCAAAAGAGTTCAAGCATTGGGTGGTGCTAAAAATCATTTAATTGTTATGCCAGATGCTAATTTAGATCAAGCTGTTGATGGCATAATGGGCGCAGCATATGGATCAGCTGGTGAGAGATGTATGGCCGTTTCTGTTGCAGTTGCCGTAGGTGAAATAGGTGATAGTCTAGTTAAGCATATATATGAAAAAGCACAAACTCTTAAAGTAGCTCCTTGGACAGATCCAGATTCTGAAATGGGACCAGTTATTTCAAAAGAACATAAAGATAAAATACATAATTATATTTCATTAGGCGAGCAAGAAGGAGCTAAAATTATACTAGACGGCAGAAACTGTAATATACAAGGATATGAGCATGGAAACTTTGTTGGTCCTACTTTATTTGATCACGTAAACAAAAACATGACTATATATAAAGAAGAAATTTTTGGACCTGTCTTATGTGTAGTTCGAGCACAAAACTATGAAGAAGCACTAATGCTCGTTAATAATCATGCTTATGGAAATGGTACTAGCATATATACTTCAGATGGTGAAATCTCTCGACATTTTACAACTAATTGTAAAATTGGAATGGTTGGAGTTAATGTTCCAATACCTGTGCCAATGGCATTTCACAGTTTTGGAGGTTGGAAGCAATCATTATTTGGTGATCACTCAATGCATGGCATAGAAGGTGTAAAATTTTTTACAAAATTAAAAACAATTACTTCAAGATGGCCTAAAAGTATTCAATCTGGACCTGAATTTAAAATGCCAACTAATTAATGAAAGTTTTAGTAACTGGCTGTGCAGGTTTTATAGGCTTTCATTTATCAGAATATCTTTTGCAAAAAAAAATAACTTTATTAGGAGTTGATAACTTAAATTCGTATTATGATACAGAATTAAAGAAAAATAGAATAAAAATATTAAAAAGAAATGATAATTTTAAATTTTATAAATTTGATTTAATTAATAAAAATAAACTTAATAAATTAATAATAAATAATAAAATTAAATATATAGTCCATTTAGCAGCTCAAGCAGGGGTAAGATATTCTATTGAAAATCCGGCAACATATTTTAAGAATAATTTAGAAGTTTTTTTTAATATTTTAGAAATAAGCAGAAAAAATAAAATAAAACATCTAGTTTTTGCATCTACTAGTTCTGTTTATGGAGAAAATAATAATTTCCCATTAAAAGAAACTGAGGATACTAGCAAGCCTTTGTCTTTTTACGCAGCAACTAAAAAATCAAATGAAGTTCTGTCTCATTCATATTCTTATATATATAAGTTACCGTGCACTGCTCTAAGATTTTTTACTGTATACGGACCATTTGGAAGGCCTGATATGGCATTATTTAAATTTACAAAAAATATTTTAGATAATAAAAAAATAGAACTTTATAATAATGGAAATCACTTTAGGGATTTTACATATATTGATGATATTGTTTCAGGTATTGATTCAATAATAAAAAAACCATCTAAAAACAAGACACCTTTCAATATTTTTAATATAGGTAATGGTAATTCAAGAAAATTAAAAGATTATTTACATGCCATAGAAAAAAAACTTGGAAGAAAAGCACTTATAAAAAATCTACCTCTACAAAAAGGTGATATCATTAAAACTCATTCTGATATTAGTTCATTAAATTATTTTTCTAATTATAAATCTAAAACTAATATAGAAGAAGGAGTTGGTAAATTTATTGATTGGTTTATAAAATACTATAATTATTGATTAAATTTTTTTAAGAGCTTCGATTGCTTTTTCAGAGTCTTTTATTGAATTATAGTGAGTTAAGCTTAATCTTATTAATCCATCTTCAGTATCAATACCAAGCGCTTTCAAACATCGCCATGCATAAAAGTTATCATTTCTTGTAGCTATTTTTTCTCTAACCAAAATTTCACTTATTTCTTTCGATGTTTTTTTTCTAGAGATAAATGATATGGTTGGCGCTCTATTTTTATCTTGAATTTTATTTTTTCCTATTAATTTTAAATCGTCCCTATTGTGTATATACTCTAAAATTGGATTAGTAATTTCTTCTTCATGTTTAGATAGTAAGTTATTAATTTTATTTATTTTTTTTCTGACTGATAAATCATTATTATCAAAATGATATGAATACAAATTCATCATATAATCATAAATACCTATTAATGATGCAAGCTCTTCGTGATTTGGCCCGCCTGGATTAATAGTGTATGGATAGCTACCTTCTAAAAATTGATGATTTTGATTTGGTAGTTTTTTTAATATATCTTCTTTCCCATAAAGTAACGCTAAATGGGGACCATAAGTTTTATATAA
>MDSV01168105.1_pt1 | contig 75821 bp, 69 predicted proteins | sample 810851 | NCBI WGS metagenome assembly MDSV01 (sample SAMN05326640, study PRJNA326480) | marine metagenome | isolation source: seawater | place: Atlantic Ocean: North East | collected 2012
ACAATGGGATGAAATGGAATCTGTTATAGAGAAATTTAAAGCAGAGGGAGTAGATTGGCCTATATGGGTCATGCCTGTTGGTGCAAGAGAAGAAGAACAGACTACGACAGCAGGTGACGTTGCAAAAATGGCATTTCAAAGAGGATATAACGTGGCGGCAAGAGTACATGTATATCTATTTGGTAATGCAATAGGAACATAAAGGAGGTGATATGAAAGATATCATTAATAAGATAAAAGGCTTTGGTAAAAAGAAAGAGACAGAAAAACCTCTTAGTGCTGAAGACGAAAGAAGAGCAGTACTTGCCAAAGAAAAAGAAAAGGCAACTAAAGATGGTGAGCCTTGGGTAGGAGTTTTGGATACTAAGGTAAATCCAGAGAATATCCGTAACGGATTCTTTGAACTTGATTGGAACAATGAATTCGTTGAAAAACTGATAGACGCAGGATATTCGGGTTCGTCACCTGAAGAAATCGTAGATGGTTGGTTTAAAACTATAGCTAGACAGATTTTGGATGATGAAGGACTTGACAAAGAGCGAAATTCAGGTTATATTAATACTAGTAACTTAGGCGATGATAAGAGCGAGGTAAAATGACATACATTCTAGTAGACACGGCAAATACTTTTTTTAGAGCAAGACACGTTGTAAGAGGTGATCTTGATACTAAGGTGGGTATGGCTTTCCATATTACCTTAGGTAGTATTAGAAAAGCATGGGCTGACTTTGAAGGTGCTCATGTTGTGTTTTGCTTAGAAGGTAGAAGCTGGCGTAAGGATGTATATGAGCCTTACAAGAGAAATAGAAGTGATGCTCGTGCGGCACAGACTGAAGCACAACAACAAGAAGATGTTGTGTTCTGGGAGATGTTTGATGAGTTTAAAGACTTTGTATCTAGTAAAACAAATTGTTCGGTATTACAACATCCCCAACTAGAAGCAGATGATCTTATTGCAGGTTGGGTACAAGCACACCCTAACGATGAGCATGTTATTATATCAACTGATGGTGACTTTGCACAACTTATTGCACCTAATGTAAAACAATACAATGGTGTAAGCAATACTATAATTACACATGAAGGTTATTTTGACGATAAGAAGAAAAAGCCTGTGATTGATAAGAAAACAGGTAATCCTAAACTAGCACCTAATCCAGAATTTATGTTGTTTGAAAAATGCATGAGAGGTGATACAAGTGATAATGTGTTCAGTGCATATCCTGGTGTAAGAACAAAAGGCACACGAAACAAGGTAGGCTTATTAGAAGCATTTGAAGATAGAAAGACAAAAGGATTTAACTGGAATAACATGATGTTACAACGTTGGACTGATCACGAAGGCGTAGAACATCGTGTGTTAGACGATTACAATCGTAATGTTACACTATGTGATTTATCTGCACAACCTGGTAATATTAGATCTATTATAAACGATGTAGTCGAAGATGCTATGGAACCTAAGAAGGTATCACAGGTAGGATTACACTTAATGAAATTCTGTGCAAAACATGACATGCAGAGAATAGCAGACAACGTTCAACAGTATGCTGAGGCACTAAATGCCAAGTATGCATAAAGGAGAAGATATGTCAGTAAAAGCAAAACCAATTCTTAAAAATAAGTTTTGGATTATAGAATCAGATGGGCAAAGAATAGGAACTTTATCTAAACAAGAAGATAAAAGATATATGTATAGTTGTGCTACTGGTACAGAATACTTTAGCGATACTAAATCTTTTAATAGTTTTATCGGTGGAGTAAATTGGGATAAAACAAAGATTTCAGATGACAGCACTAAACACAAGGAAATACACGGATTTGCAACATCTACAAATCCTTTTAATATAATGTATAATGTTCAAAAGAAGTTACCTTTGTTTACTAAGAGTAAGAAGTCAAAGAGTTTATACAGTGCAGGATATTATATAATTAGATTTGATAAGGGTTGGGTTAGAAGTTTTTGTCCTAAACTAGTTACTTTAGAAAAGTATCCATACAAAGGTCCTTTTAAAACAGAATTTACAATGAGACAGGAATTATCTGATGCAAACAAACGAACCCATTAATACTATTCCTATACAACAATTTATTCAACAGGTAAAAACTGCTGACAGTGGACAACAAAAAGAAATAAAGATTCCTATAGCACAGGCCAAGGCATTAGCATTTAGTTTATCCACAGTTATGGCAAATCAAACAGGTAGACTTGAAAAACTTATCTTAGATAATAAAGGCAGTGGTGAAGAAACTGTTACAATAAGTATGGATGGCGGATCAGGCTGGAAGTAAAACACCAGTTTAACTCTACAAAAGAGATAAATATATGTGTAGTTAATTTAAAGGATACACATATGAGTAGACCAAAACCAACAATAATTTTAGAAAACGTAGACAAAGCAAACTACAAGTGTGAACAGGTATTAAAAGCAGAAGCTATTTGGGCCGTATTCTATCAAGGTGCACCATTTAACTTAAAGACATCTAATGCATTAACAAATTACCCCGGACCTAAATATAAAAAGGTTTCTTTTTCAAATCCAGGACATGCACATAACCTAGCAAAAAAATTGAATGAAATGTTTCGTTCAGAAGAGTTCGAAGTGTATAAACTTACACAAGGTGAAATGGTGCATGATGAATGAACTGGAAAGAAACATATACTAAGATCTTCCTTAAACAGTCTAATATAGCTATTAGTGAAGCAACACTAAAGCAATATATGCCTGTGTGGTGGCAAAATACCCGAGATAAAGAAGAAGGCGGATTACGTCTTACAGATTCAGGTTATGACTATTGTATAGAAAAATTGGATTTACAGTTCTATGAAATCCCCTTTCCAAAAGATTTAAAACTTACAGTACAAACCATTATATTTTTAGATCAGTTTATTAACTGTCCCTACTATCTTACTCCTCATAGTATTAACGTTACGGACGAAAAGAAGTCGATGGAACTGCATCTTTTTTCCGGAGATCTAAGAAAATATGGATTAATAAAAGCTATAGAACGCCAAAAAAAATAACATTTTGGCAAAAAAGAGGTTGACTTTTGTTCAATAGGTGTTATAATGTATACATAGTTAGAAATTAGGCACTGACACAAACAAGGAGTACAACATGGCAGATAATATAGCATTAAGAACTGTAAGCCCCAACCAAGCTAAAAGTAGCATACGTAGGGCATTCAAAAAGAAAAGACCAATTTTTATATGGGGACCTCCAGGCATTGGTAAGTCTGAGATTGTTCATCAAATTGGTGACGAAATTAAAAATTCACTTGTAATAGATATTAGATTATCATTATGGGAACCTACAGATATTAAAGGTATTCCATACTTTGATAGCAATTCTAGTACAATGGTATGGGCACCACCGGCAGAATTACCAGATTCTGCAACTGCAAAAAAATATGATACAATTATTGTATTCATGGACGAACTTAATTCGGCTCCTCCAGCAGTACAGGCGGCGGCATATCAACTAATTCTTAACCGTAGAGTTGGTACTTATCATTTACCTGACAACGTAGTTATTGTAGCCGCAGGTAATAGAGAAGCTGATAAAGGTGTTACTTATAGAATGCCTGCTCCGTTGGCTAATAGATTTGTACACTTAGAACTATCTGTAAACTTTGATGATTGGTTACAGTGGGCAACTGCTAATCAACTTCATTCAGATGTTGTAGGTTATTTGACATTTGCAAAGAAAGACTTATATGACTTTGATCCTAAAAGTCCGAGTCGTTCTTTTGCAACACCGCGTTCTTGGTCATTTGTATCCGAATTACTTGAGGATGATGATGACGAGAATACCACTACCGATTTGGTAAGTGGTTCTGTAGGCGAAGGACTTGCAGTAAAGTTCATGGCTCATCGTAAGGTAGCTTCTAAACTACCTGATCCGATGGACATCTTAAATGGTAAGGTTAAAGAAATTGAGACTAAAGAAATCAGTGCCATGTATTCCTTGACAGTCTCTCTTTGCTATGAACTTAAAGAAGCATGTGATAAAAACGATAAAAAGTGGGACTCAAAAGTCAATAACTTTTTACGTTTTGCAATGGATAATTTTGACACAGAATTGGTGGTCATGGGTATTAAATTAGCCCTCACACAATACTCATTACCAATTGACCCTGATGAGGTTGAGTGTTTTGATGAATTCCATAATCGCTTTGGTAAGTATATCCAAGCCGCACAGAGTGCCTAATAAGCACAAGGAGTTTGGGCGTTCTTCTTTATCAAAAACGCCCATTTCTACTTGACTTATAGTAGAAAATGTGTTATATTATATACATAATAAGGCACTGAACTAGGAGGCAATACATGACAATAGATACTAAAGGCTTTGTTCCTAAGGAACTTACTAAAGAAGAACTTACTGAAATGCGAGTTGATGTTCAAGATCGTATTATCGTTGCAAGAGTAGGACTGCTTTTAAGACATCCTTTCTTTGGTAACATGGCTACTAGAATGAAAGTACAACATTGTGATGATTGGTGTCCTACTGCCGCAACAGATGGCAAAAATTTATATTACAACACACAGTTTTTTAATGCTCTTACAAATAAAGAAATTGAATTTGTAATTGCACACGAAATACTTCATTGTGTTTTTGATCATATTATACGTAGAGAAGATAGACATCCCCAAGTTTACAATATTGCATGTGATTACATTGTTAACAATACTCTTGTTAGAGATAAAATTGGTGACAAGGTAAAAATGATTCCTATATTCCAAGACTGGAAATATGATGGTTGGTCATCAGAAGAAGTATATGACGATATCCATAAAAAATATGATGAAGAAGAATTAGAACGTTTAGGTCAATTACTTGACGAACATGTTGACTGGGAAAAACCGCAACCAGGTCAAGGGAAAAAAGCTGAAGGTAAAGGTGGTAACAGACCTACATATACAAAAGATGAGCTTAAAAAGATCCGTGATGAGATTAAAGAAAACATGATGTCTGCGGCACAGGCCGCAGGTGCAGGTAATGTTCCTGGTGAAGTTGAAAGAATGATTAAAGATTTAACTGAACCTAAAATGAATTGGCGTGAAATACTGCGTCAACAAATACAAGCTACTATTAGGAATGATTATACATTTAGTAGGCCTAGTAGAAAAGGTTGGCATAGTGGAGCGATACTTCCTGGTATGAATTTCGATCAACAAATTGATTGTGTAATTGGTATTGATATGAGTGGATCAATTGGAAATAGTCAAGCTAAGGTGTTTCTTTCAGAAGTAAAAGGCATTATGGATGAGTTTAAAGAATACAATTTAAAGATCTGGTGTTTTGATACTAAGGTTTATAACGAGCAAGATTTTTCTTCTACTGATGGTGAAGATATATTAGATTATCAAATAATGGGAGGCGGCGGCACAGAATTTGATTGTAATTGGGATTATATGAAAGAAAATGATATAGTTCCTAAAAAGTTTATCATGTTTACAGATGGTTATCCTTGGAGTAGTTGGGGTGACGAAACTTACTGTGATACTGTATTTGTTATACATGGTAATAATGAAAGAACTTTACAGGCACCATTTGGTGTTACTGCACACTACGAGGATGCCGCATAATATATGATAAAAACAAAAAAGATCAGTCCACAAGAGTTTTTCGAAGTAAGAAGGTTAAAATTTCAGCCTCCTCACTTGGAAATTATTGATGTTCCGCAAAGGTATAATATGGAAGATGCATTAAACAAGTGGATTAGCACTAACCTAAAGAAAAGGTATTTTTTGGGCAAATCAGTGGGATTAACCAAAGAAAATAAAGTAGACCAAGTAATGCGAATAGGATTTGAAGATCCAAAAGAACTATCCTATTTCGTTTTGGCGTGTCCACTTTTAAAATACAAGTAAATATAAAGTACATATATATTAACATAAGGAGTGAAATTTATGTCCGAAGAACAAACTAAAGCACCAGAGCCCCAGGCAACTGCACCACAAGGTGAACAGAAACCTGTAGAACTTACAGTACAGGATCTTGGTGTTCTCAGATCTGTAATCGATGTAGCTTCTCAAAGAGGCGCATTTAAAGCCAACGAAATGGAAGCAGTTGGTAAAACTTATAATAAGCTAGACTCTTTCTTGACTCAAGTTCAGAAAGCTGAGGAAGAAGCAAAAAAGGCTAACGAAGCTACGGAAGAGCCTAAAGGAGACAAATAATGGCTGAATTAAAACATGTAGGTAGAATCAAAGCAAATCAACGTAGAATCGTTGTAGCTTTTAGAGTTATTCCTGGAGAGGAAAATCCTACAAATGCATTAGTAATTGATACTGCATCATTAAGTGATGCTGATCATGATACTTTAATTAAAACTGTTGAAGGTTCTGCAGGCCAACAAGCATTTGAATTTGCTGAAGTAATGGCAAGAACAACTTTATCAGACGGTTCTAATATGTTAGCAAACTTTCATAAAACCGGAAAACTATCAAAAGTTCCAATGACTGAAATTGAGATGTTACCTAATCCAAACTATGTTGTTGGTTTAGATGAACTTAATGAAGTAATTGCAAAACAAAGAGGCACAACAATCGCAGGCTTGGCATTAGAAGACCCTAATAAGTTACCAGAAGGTGCAACATTAGAAGAAGTAGGGTCAGTTAACGAAATGCCAAAAACAACAAAGGTACAGGCAGAAGTACAGGCGGCACGGGTACAGGCTCCAGATAATTCAGCTATCTCAGATGAGCAATTAGCGGCAAGTTACAGATCCCAAGCGGATAGTATGTACAAAGAAGCTAAAAGACTTAGAGAACAAGCAGAAGAACTGGTCCCTACTAAAAAGAAAAGTAAAGCCAGTGCCAAAACGGCTTCCTGATGATGTAGTAAGATACTGGCCAGAAGTTTTCGAAGAAATCGACGTTCACACACTGCCTTTAGAATACCTTACAAGTATTAAGGTAGCCTTTCAAAAAGGTAATGTATGGGAAATAGATTGTAATGCAAAGAAGCAGACTGGTGTTAACCTAGAGAAGTCAGTATCAGAACTATTCGAAACCTATAAGAACGATATCATACACGTTGATTTTAGGCTTAATACTGCCAAATTAAAGCGAGATGTTGAAAAAAGAACTCGTGCTTTTCTTAAGAACCCAACTAAAAAGAAGAAGTAATTAATTTATGTTTTGTGATAAATATATATAACAATGAATTAGGAGCATTAGATGGGTACTCTCAGAATTAAACGTGGTACAACTTCAGCAAGAACAGGATTTACACCTGTAGAAGCTGAGTTAATTTATGATACCAATACAAAAGAGGTTTATGTAGGCGATGGGTCTACGCAGGGCGGTATTGCAGTATCAGTTTCCACACAGAACTTAGAAAACCTAGGTAACGTTCAGTCACTAACACCGCAAAAAGATCAATTATTAGTATACAATGGTTCAAACTGGGCCGCTACAGATAATCCAGCATTAGACATTAGAGGTAATATATATGCAGACGACTCCACTCTTTTAGTTGATGCAATAAATGGAAAAATTGTAGGACCAATACAAACATCTTCAGTTATTTCTACAACATTAACAGGAACACTTACAGGAGATACTATAGGATCGCACACAGGTTCAGTAGTAGGTAATGTAGTTGGTACAGTAGTAGGTGACTTAAAAGGTTCTGTATTTGCAGATGATAGTACTGCAATAGTAGATTCAAATAATAATGCAATTACTACAGGTACGGTCACTGCGACTAGTGTAGTAAGTGGAACATTATCAGGTGCGTTGAAAGGTACACTAGACGGAACAATGACAGGTTCTGTTTTTAGTGATGGATCAACTTTACTTGTAGATGGCATCAACAGTAGAATTGTAGGTAATGTAAATTCACCAGAAATAATTGCAGGTACCGGTGGTATTACAATTAACGGTAATCAACCAAATACACTTTCGCCACAAATAGATGCAGTATATACACTTCAGTCAGGTCAGACACTAGCTAACTCAGATATCTTAAGTAGATTTACAGTTAGAGTAGGTACTCAACAAAAATTTACAATGCAGTCTAGACAACATAATACTTACTATAGTCACAGTGATGATGGTACTACAGGAATAACACAGAAACCTGATCATAGTATTCACGGTGGAATGAAGTTAAAAATTGAGCCAGCAAACACAGATTTTACAGCACCAACTGAAGCACTAGAAGTATTAGGAAATATTAAAGGCACAGGTTTTGTACAGTTTGGTAGTTTAACAACTACACAACGAAATGCACTTACAGCCGCTAATGGAATGGTTATTTACAATACAACAGATAATAAATTCCAAGGCTATGAAAATGGTTCTTGGGCTAACCTAATTTAAAATTCACAATCTTAATTTAGATAAGTATTAGTATGATAGAATCATACTGGATACTACTCTATGGATACATAGCATATTACTTAATCGTAACGATTGGTATTACATACGGTTACCATAGATATTTTTCACATCAAGAATTTGCAACTAATTCTGTAGGAGAAGTAGTAATGCTATATTGCGGATTACTATGTGGCTGTAGATCTCCATTAGGATGGGTAGGTGTACATAGAATGCATCATCGCTATGCAGATACACCTAAGGACCCACATAGTGCAAAATTTCAGCCATGGTGGAAAATTTTGTTTAGTTTGTGGAGTGTTGATAGTATTCCAAGGAAGTATATAAAAGACTGTTTAAAAAATAAAAGAATAATATTTTTTCACAAATATAGATATCATATCTATTCTATCACAGCATTGTTGGTTTACATTATTTTTAGTATACCAGGAATAATAATACTTTCTCAGATTTTTATCCTATCATATCTGGGCTTCGGACTTTTGAATCTTTTTGGGCACGATGCAGAAGGACCTGCCAACAGACTATGGGTAAATTTAATTGCTCCGTTTGAAGGCAACCATAAAGATCATCACGAGGAAAGTAATAATGCAGTGGCACCTAGAGCCAATAGATAATCATTTAGTCAATATAAAATCACTGTTTGAAAAAACAAAAGGACACAAACATGCTGATAATTATAGCAAATGGCCTTTATTTGAATACACAAAATTTGCCCGTATGGCATATGATCCTCATTTAATATATTACAGTGCAGGAATAGAACGTCCTGAATATAATGGTAGCATTAGAATCATGAGCAGGCATACACGAGATAGAACTTATAATTGGGGCAGTATAAAGGATGATCTTGCACGTGGCAAAAGTACATTAGAACAAAGCACAAAGTTTGCTTTGAACATGGGCTATAAAGATATCTGGATAAGCAGAGAAGAAAATCCAAAATTACTAGAATGGTTTAAGCAAAATAGTTCTTATGAATGGACATTGAATCAAGAAGATATACCTATGGGAGGATTACAATGGGTCTTAAGATTGGCATAACAGGACATACTTCGGGCTTTGGCAAACATATTGCTGAAGCATGTAGAGCCGCAGGGCATACTGTAGAAGGCTTTAGTAAAACTAGCGGCCATGATTTAATGTTTGATGTATCTCCTGTGTTTGATAAAAAACTAGATTGTATTATTAATAATGCAGATGTTGGTAATGCACAGGTGAATATATGTGTACAATCACACAGACAGGAATTACCATGTATAAACATAGGTAGCAATATAACAGAAGCAACTGTCACTGAACATGCAGATATAATTACGAAAGATAATAAAATTGCATTAAAGGAGATAAGCCAGAGTTTAGGACAGACTTATCTTACTTGGGGTTTTGCAAAAGGGCATTCTATTTTAGATAACAATCCAGAATTAGAAACAAATATAACAGTACAAGATGCAGTAAAGGAGGTAATGAATGAGTTGGACTCTATATAGTCAAATGCAATTATATGGTGACTTTTTAAGTTGTGATTATAAAGTAAAGCCCTTTGAACTTTTACAAGAGATAAAGCAATTTGACAACCTCTGGCAAAAATATAATCCATACAAGCCAGAAATAAAAAGAGATGCATTAGCAGTAACAAGTTTTGATGGAACTAACGATCCTATAAACTTTGGTAGTTTAAAAGATATTACAAAAGCAACTGGAAAAAATCTTTACGAAGAAGATTTTAAACACTTTACTACAGTATACGATAACAGTCCTATACTACAAGATATGTTAAAATGTTGGAAGCCTTGGTTGAACAGAACACAATTTATTAGATTACCGCAAGGAGGACATTTTCCTCCTCATATCGATGGTGGAACTTTTCGTATACCTACATCTTTTAGAATTGTATTTCCTTTACAAAACGTTAATCCTCCGGACTTTTGTTGGATGTACGGAGACGATCAAAACTATTTTCCGTTACAATGGGAACTAGGAAGAATGTACTACCTAAACACAAATAAAAGACATTGGTTGTTCAATGCTAGTGCAATAGATAGCATATGGTTGGTTTGTAATATTACCACATGCGAGGAGAGTGTGATTGAATGGCGTAAAAGGATTTCATTGTGATTCCTTATTTTGAAAAAACAAATTTAATATCCAAAGAAGACGTAACGTTTCTAGAAGGGCTTTGCAAATCTCCAGAAGCAAATTTTATTGCATACGATACAATAAGCGGAAAACATGATGGAAATTTATGTTGGGATATGGATCTGCCATATTTCAAAAGATTTAACTATGAATGTTATACTATGTTTGTGCATCAAGAAGCCAATGCAAAAGTAATAGAGCATACAGATAACAATAAATGGAATAGAAATACAGTTTTAATTGTGCCTTTATTTTGGCATGAAGAATATGCTCCTTGTTATTTTAACGATGGTATTAAGGTTACACATGAAAGTCCTATATTATTTAATACACAAATACCGCATTATATAAACAATAATGAACATCCAAGATACAATTTTCAAATCTGCTTTGCAGAACCAATAGAGGAGTTACATAAATGTTTGATCAACATATGAAAGAAGGATTTATTCATTGCGACCCTGTAAGTAATACTAAAGAATTAACACAATTATTTTACAACATGACCGATGAAATATGGCCTGACTTAGAGTTTGGATACCAAACTTACTTGAATGTTTATTTAGAAAGGCCAGATGAACTTGTAAGTAAAAGAGAAGTATACAATAGTCTTAGAGGATTTGATATAAAAGATGAACACAACTGGCTAGACTATGTGAAAGAAACTCAATACGAATCCGGTGTACTATATTATATCAACATGAAAAAAGAAAACGCAAGATTAGGAGACTATAAAGGATTAAACATCTATGCGTTTTTTCATAAAGACTTTAAAAAATTAGGAAATAAATATTTTTCAGAACTATCTAACAAGATACCTTATTTGCGTAACAATTATTGGTTCAGTTATATGGAACACGATTGTGAGTTTGAATGGCACACTGACGGAGATACAGGTTTTAGATATCATCATGTTCTACTAAACGACGGAGAAGGTGTCACTAGTAGTATTGAATCTTGTGACGGAAGTGTGTTTAGAAAACCCGGAGAAGCATTCATTTTAAATACAGCAAAAGCACATTCTGTAACACCATGTAAAAGTGTAAGACTACATGCTGTTGCTAGTATTAATGGTCCTAACAGTAAAGGACAAGATCATAATAATCAGTGGTTAGAAGATACTAACCTAACTTGGAAGGATTGGACACGTGAAAACGGTTATAGTAGTTGATGACGTCTTTGAGGAAGACTATCTCAAAAAACTTGATAAACTTTGTGAAGGGGAATTAAAACAATTAGATAGTGATACTGGTTCTCACGTAGGAGACTATTCTGAATACGAATGGCAAATTGTAAAAAATGACATACGAAAAAGTTATGATAGGTTAGAATTATTGCATAAGGTTTCTAAATACATAGGTGAGCCTGTTCCGTACATAGATTTAGAGCCATTACAACTATTTGCTAAAAAGTTTACTCCATCAAGTCATATAGGAAAACACAAAGAAGATCCTGCTGTATATGGTAATTGGGTGTGGATGCTTTATATGACAGACGAAATTGACGGTTCTTTATGTACAGAAGACATGACTATACTTCCTAAAAGAAACAGACTTGTAATCATGAATACAGGTTTTGATCATTGGGTTGAACCGTGTACAGGAAGTAGAATTAATATAAGTGGTTGGCCTTTTGCTAACGAGGAAGTAAGAGTCCGTTGGAAGACATCACGTCAATAATAGTATCCCAATCAACAGTCCAATGAGTAAAAAAACTAACCATTAATCTATTTTCATTACCGTTATTTTCAGCACTATGAAATACTCCTGTACGTAACATAACAGGCTTAGTTGTTATTTCAAATGAATCTATTTCTACCATGTCATGATCTTTTCCCTTCCAAAAATCATATGGATGAATAAATTCAGGATTTTTTTGTCGCCACCATTTAGTAATATCTCCAATGGGTTTGAAGCAAGGAATATTTAAAGCACCTGGACAAATTATGTATCTTCCTGCATCACCATATTGTGCATGTGCATTTAGATCAATATGCTTTACAACTTTTTGTCCCGGAGGTTCATATAACATTCTTACTACAGGTGAAAACCAATCAGCTACTGGTTCAATAGGTGCCCATAATTCCGGAAACTCTTTCCGCATACAATCTGGTGCAACATCTTTCTTTGCATCATCTTTGCACAAGTCATAAATTTCTTTTACTCGTTCCTTATACGCATCACTTATTTCAATATTTAATTCGTAACAACACTTCATATTCTCTCCTCTACTAACGGCATAAGCCTACTTGTAATTTCATTCCATGTATACTTTGGATCAATAATTAATGATAAAATAAGTCTTCTTCCCTCATTTAATCTTCGTACTGAATGCCATCCATCTATACGTATCAAAGCACACTTGTTATCCATTATCATTGTGCTTTTTTTAGTAAATCCTTCAGGTACAAAATTTGGATCTTTATCAAATAATGATTTAGCATTACCTTTGTAAAAATGCCAGCCGTCATCTATATCTTTATCTGCGTTCCACCAAGTAGTTTCTGCATAGGTAGGATTTTCAATTGGTACTTGAATTGCTCCTATAACTTCTCCATCAAAGTTATATTGCCCATTATTGCGATCTTTATGCGGATGAATTTCTTCTATATCATTCATTACTCTAAACTTATATGTAACTATATCAATAGGAAGATTTCTAAATGGACTTAATAAATCTTCATTCTGTCCATACCTACCTTCTAATTCATAACATTTTTTTGCTAAGTCTATATATTGGGTAGTCACCGGAATATCTAATTTATACCAATCCATCCAAGTCATCCGTTCCATTTAAACTAAACATCAATGCAATTCGTGGTTTGTTACTCATGTTAACCACAGCATGTGGATATCCTATGTTTAGGAAATAAGCATTGCCATTTTCTAAATTATATGCTTCAAGTTTATCTTCGCGTTTGAATAAATTAATAACCTGTTTGTCGCCGTAGATAGGAACAATACATCTTACAGCATAACTTACGTCATAATCCACATGAAATGGAATATTTTTTCCTGGTGCTAATTTAGTTATTCTAATCCTACTTGCAGGTGATTTGAGTTGCGTAACTACTTGTTCAAAGTAGCTATTTTTATAATCTTCTGTAGGAACATTATATAAATGTTCTTCTTTACGTTTTAATCTTTCTTTTATGCTAGTCGTATAAGGTAATATCTCACTAGGGGTAGTTAAGTTTATTTGTTCAAAATTATCGTACACATGAGCAACTAACTCCATGTGATTGTCGCATAACATTGGATTAGCTGTTTTAACATCTACAAACTTTTCTGCAAGTGTATCTGTTGCTTGTTGTAGCTTTTTTAAGTCAATATCTAGTTTAAAATTGTGTATACTGGGTAAAGTTTTTTTATGCATAATTAAATCTTTCTAAGTCAACACCATAATAGTGTTCAATTACATTCTTAGCCTCCGGTGTAAGTATCTCTCTAGTATTTACTTGGAATTTGCTAACGTTTTTTCGTTCTTGAATAGTATTATCTTCTAATCTAATAATATTATCAACACAGACCTTTCCGTCTATAGATATATAATCTATCATAGGAATGCTAGGTTTGAATTCTCCTAAATGAAAGTCTGAAGTAGTAGTAGTATATTCTTGAAACTGTTCCTGCCAATTAGGCCAAGGTTTATTAAAATACATATAAAGATATTCCAAAAATCCTACATCTATACCAAATTCTTTAGAATATTTCCACCAACTTACTGCTCGTTCATACGGATTTCTTACAACTGTAAAACTTGGTAATTTAGGTAAGCTAGGGTCTGAAATAGGAGCATGTGGTTTTATGTTTACCTTTCCCATTGATACTGTAACACTTCGTCCAGCAGTTTTAGGTATGTGGATAAAAAGTTTTTCTTTATTCCACGCGGTCATTTAATAAACCTTTTAACTTCATTGCTTCTACGATACCTTGCCATGTATTATAGGGCCAAAATACAAAACACGCACTTGCTCTTGGATTTTCTTTATCTTCGCTTACTATATGATGATTGACTCCACTATTGAATAATGTAGCTTTATCCTGTAATTTAAATCTATCAACTTCTACAAGATTACTATAATCATGGCCCATAGACTCTTTCGTAATGTTAGGATTTATATCTCCGGGATACAAAACGCCTTTGGGAGAGAATCCCCAAGGCCATAGTTTTCTTAGGTCAGGATCAATATACCATATAGTTGTATCTTCTACAGGTTCACTGAGTAATATGTTTACGTTACCTGGATGTAGCACATCCATGGGTATATCTTCATGAAAGCCTTGCTCATTACTATCACAATGAGGGAGATAATATGACTTAGGATACATATTTAAAAACCTAACACCTTCAACAAAAGGATCACCAAGATCCTTTTTAAATTTAATTACAGCATCACAGCCTTGGTCTTTAATTGTTTTATCAGAAACATAAAAACACATGTCATCATATCCTGCACGTTTAAACGTAGGATTATTCAAATGCTTTAATTCTTCACGAACTTGTGAAATATCTAAATTAATCTCATATGCACACGAGAACATAATCATCCCTTATTTTTTCAGCCTTATATCTTTTATCTACATATTGATAAAATTCTTCTTGATGGGTATATGCACCCATCAATATATGACTACTGTTATTGCCATACTTACACCAATAGTTAAATTGTTTTACATTTTCTTCAAACAAGGGAGATACGTCAAATATAGCAAGATCAAAACCTAATTTCCAATCATATTTCAACGGACTTGTGTCTAAAAGTATAGACACATTATCTGTATCTTGGAATGTTTTTACAAGTAAGTTGAAATCAAAATAATCATGATACTCTTTAGGAAAATGTCTTACTACAGAACGTTTCCAGTCTTTATCTTTTAAGTCAGGATCTATAGAACCTTCTGCACTACCTACACTATATTCTCCTCTAGGCGTATCAGGCATATGATTTAATTTGTGATCATGGTATGCCTGGATTGCAAAAAAATGGCTTTGTGGTAATAGTTTACATAGTTTGTAAGTAATACCGCCATAGTATGCACCAATTTCTACACATGTCTTTGGATTTAATCTCTGTGCAATTTCTTGGTGCACACTTATATTAGCACCATCATGCATTGAATACATCTTGTTTCCTTATTACTTTATCGCTATACTTACTTACGCTTTTTTCTATTAGGTTCCAATGCCTCCTGGCATTAACTTTTCCTAGTATAAAGCCTATTAATCTATCTTCAGTATCAGCTTCAACACCGTGTGCTTGATCTTGATTACGTATCAAAAAAGCATCTGTTTCGTCTGGTACAATACATCTATGTTTTTCTTGCCAGGTCATATCTTTTGTATAGTCATACTCCTTGCACATATACATTTTATTTTTACTTCCTGAAACAACAAAACGGTATCCTATAGGTTCGTGTTCCATATTATATTCTAGTGTTTCAGGCATTATAGCTAAATGATGTTCATGTGTTGGCTTAACAGCATTACCATCAATATGTGGAGGAATTTCATGCTTGGCTCTTGCTATACGGATATAGTAAAAGTCGTCACAAGGAATGTATGTTTCTATCCAATCTATAAGTTCAGGATAATTTTCTTTTGCTTTATCTGTCCATTGTTGTGGATTTCCTAATGGATTGTTATTTTTCTTTTCGCCTAATAATGTTTCCTCGTCCCACCAGATGTAAAAGTCTGGTGCATTAAACCTATTAAGGATCTTTTCTTTATTAGGTATAGGAGGTATAGCTAACGGTGTAAAAATTATGTCTTTCATTTTATATACGCAAAGGCGCTCCCTAATTCTCTATCTTCATTTTTTATTTCGAATTTAATTCCAAGTTCTTCCTGTACTTGTTTATTGTGTTTTTTCATATACAATAATTCTTTTCCTCTACCTAATTGTTTATGTAAAAAACTATAATCAAATCCTTCTAAAAGTAAGTTATCTTCTGGTTTGAATATCCTATACAATGCATTTCTTACTTCTTCAACACAACAACTCATAAACGGGGTATTATTTAAATTTTTAAAAAATTGTTTCATTGTATCTTTTGTTATTGTTTTATCTATTCCAAAATTATAAAAAGTATTAAAGTACCACCAGTTTAAATATATTTGTGTTATTTCTTCTAAGTCATAACTACTACACTCGTATATCATTTCAAACGTTTCTTTATTAGGCAGTGTAATTTTTTTAGTTTTTATTTTGTGCTGTTGTCTATATTCTTCTGTTGCCATAGGAGTATTAGGCAAAACATATAGAGGATATGCTCTAGCAAAGTCAATTCCTAACTCAGGATGTTTAAATAAAGTATCTGCCCAACTATCTGCCGTTTCACCTGGCAATCCTATTATAAGTTCAGAATTTACTTTGATATCTCGTAATTGATCCATAATTCTTAGTAACTTATCTGTAGAAATATTTTTTCTTTGAATGGTATCTAGTACATCAGGTGTAAGGGTTTGTAAACTTATTTTTACATTTCGTAATTTGTCATTAAAATTGTCCATTGTCAGATTCATTATTTCAGGCAAATAAGGAGATCCGTTTTTTGCAAATCCGGCAAAAGTAAGTAACATATCATCTCGTTTTTTATTATCAACAATATGATGTACAAAGTCTACATCTCTTGGAAATATACCATAATTGGCATCTAAGATTTCTAATCTTTTGACTTTATCAAAACTTAAAATATGTTCTATTGTTTCCTTAACTGCTGTATCTTTTAGCTTTGTAATTTTACTTCTACTTACTCCGCCCCAATCACAAAATGCACAATGATAAGGACAACCTCTATTTGTTTCAAAAGCAACAGCTATGTCATTTTCTTTTTCTAATATATTATCAAATATTCCATCTGTATATGGTGTAGGTATTGCATATTCGCTTTTACTTTCAGGGTCTAAAAGTTTTTCCCATTTCAACTCTCCAGGACCAGTCATGTAATGATCAACATAATTACGTTTAAATTCATTTAAATTTTCTTCTGGTACGTTTGGTCCACCGTATACTACAAAGCCTTTAGGATTATATTTTTTAAATAATTGTGCTATTTCATCATTAGCATTTTGATTCCAAACATAACAGGTAAGTCCTAGTATATCTGTCTGTTTTAATTTTTCATGTAGCTCAGGAGTGTCCCATTTATTTTTGTATATAGGTTCTAAAAATTTGTATTCTTTTTTAATTTTAGGATTTTTTTGACAGTGAGATATAAGGCACCCAACAGGGTATGGTACCCAATCGTGATAAACACTTGAGATAGTTCCTAATAACACGGTGCGAGACATAACCTTGCACTACCCTCTCTCTTAAACTTATCGTAAGCTGGATTGTCTGTCGTCGCCAACCATACACTATCACTTGGCGTAAATCCATATTCATTGCAAACTTCTATTTGTTTTTTATGTAAACTCTTGTGTATATAATCAATGTCAAAGTTTTTCATAATAGTTTCTGCTACATCATTTGCATAGTAATTATAATACTTAGCACTATGGGTCAATGCTTCTAATCGTGCGTCAGCTTCTCTTGTAAAAATCCAACCTGTTCTAATATTTCTTACACCAAACGGTTTACTTAAACTGTAAAAGACAAATTCGGTATTTTTTGGTATCTCTATATGTTTTATTTCAGTGCTACCTACATAAGCCAAATCAACTGCGGTTGGCACATCTGTTGGTATCTCTACGAAATTACCATTTATTGCACTTGGAACACTAACATAATGTATATGTCCTATTCCTGCTTTTGGTGTGATCCATTGGTAGTCGCCCTTGTTCAAAGTAACTGATCTTTGTTCTTTATCATACCACCAATCCAAACCTTGTGTTATTCCGTTCATAGGATATACATGGAAATTGGTTAAGTCTACCATCGGTTTGAGCCATTGTTTTATGCTAGTAGAGTACTTTAAAACACCGTCTAAATCGCATTTTAACGCCTGTACAGCGGTCTTAACTTCATCTAGCACGTTTGTTCTTACAGCTAGGCTTAAGGCTAAAATATCACTGCAAATTTTCGTGTCCACTAGCTACTCTCCAAAGTATTCGTTTACCCATTTGTTCAAAATACCATCGTTTATGAATTGTTACAACCTGCTCTGCTATGTTGAGATCAGTGTCTTTCCAGTCATGATGATACATATATTTTTCATTTAAAATATGGTCTTGTAAATATTTAATCAAATCTTGACCTTCGTTTTCGGGCATATCTAATACTTCAAAAATTTGGAAAAAGGGAAAGAATATTCCCTTGTGTTCTCCAAAATTTCTTATTAGTTTTACTTTATTTTCTCTATCTATATGGTCCTTAAACAAAGGTGTATCGCTATACCGGCCTGCCTTATAGCCACAGTATACATAAACATCTTCTAATTTAAGCTTCATATCAGCTGGTAAATCTTCATAAGCCCATGCATTATTAAGCCAACTTGTCCTGCTACCTTTAGTTCCTGTAAATGCATACAACCATATTAATTCTTTTCTACTAGGGTTGCTTGGTTGATTTGCATGCCAATCTAAGTCATGTTTGTGTGCAAACAGACTAGGCTTACCTGTTATGTCATCTCCACCTACTCTTAATATTCCTTCACCTGCCCAAACGTCTCCACTGCCGCCATGTTTACGTTTAGCGTCACTCTGATCTTGTTTTTGCACAGTTCCTACTACTTCTGAAATACGTAGTAGTTCTTTTTCGTTTAGATCTTGACTTCTAAAATTTAAAACTAGATACTTATAAATGTCTTTGAATATATCTCTAAGTTCATCTTCTGGCATTCCTTTTAATTGTACATCATATTCAGCACACCATCCATCACAAAGTAATTTCATTTTATATCTCCGTAAATATACTTAATCCCATTTTATATTCTATTCCTACTTGTGTAAAATCACTAGCACTATGTAATCTTAAAGTGTCAAATACAATACAGCTATTCTTTTTCCAAGTAAACATGTTTTCTATGCTTAAACCTTTAAGCCAATTAGCTTGTAAATGGGTTAATTCTTTTTTTCGTATTGACTCTTCTATTTCAATATCTGTTAAATCTTCAACCATACTGTATTCGTACAATGGTTGATTTTTATATACATTCTTTGTATCATTTTCACCGTTAAAAAACTTCTTTGCTCCGTGATAAAAATGTTGATTATATGTAACTGTTTTAACCTTTTCTTGATCTATATCTGTAGGAGAAGCAACTAAAGGAATTAGAAATGTTTTAAAACAATTAGGTTGCCCTTCGTGATCATCATTATGTAGTACATGTGGATATTTTGTTTTAAATATCTGAGCACTCCATACTTTGAAATGACCAAATTGCTTATGCAGGTCTGCCAGCAAATTATTAAGAAAATTTGCTTCTAAAACACCTTGCGAAGTTGGTATTTTACAAGTAATAGGACCCGTAGGCTTTTCTAATTTATTACTATCATTATAATAATCTATTATAGCATGTATAACACTTGTATCTACAAAATTATTTAATTGTAAACTTGCAGACTGTGTTTCTTTAATTTTTGATATCTGTGCATCTGTTCGCATTAATAGTGTCTCAAAACACTGATCAGTTTCATCACATTACTATACGTTTTCGGAACGTTTAATATTAAATGAATACTGTCATCTTCCCAACTATGAGTCCTATGAGATTTACGTGTGTCTACATAGTAAGAACTATTTGCAACTATCTGCATTCTGTTATCACCAATGTACCATTCATATGCATTTGAATTTGTAAATTTTCCTATAAATGCAATTACTCTAAAACAATCTCTTGTAAGATTAGGATTATCTCTGTGAGGTGGAAAAAATCCTCCTTTATTAGATTTAATTAACATTGTCCTACCTAATCCATCCCAATAATCTAGGAGCTCGTGTAAACATGGTAGATCTTTGTATAGCTGTGTCTTATGTGTAAAGTCAGTTTCTTCTAACCAGTGTCCTGCCCTTTGTATTGCCTCCGGCCTGCTAAGACTGTCGGTAGGTTCATCACCTTCTAGCCCAACTAATAATAAACCTTCTCTATCATTCGCTACGCCTTCTCTTCTTAAATAAGGCACCCAAGTGTCTTTATATTGCTTAATTTCTTTATTAAAATCATGCTCATCTATTCTAAATTTTAACTGTTCAAAATTTCCAATAGCGGACAACTGCATTTCACACCATATATCTTGTTGTGTTGGTTCGTATTTTTCAGGATTTTGTTTCCACCATTCATAAAAGTTGCCTTGGCTTTTACGATTACTAGCAGAAATCAAATTTAAAGGTTTTCCGTTTTTATCAAATTTTTTAAGATCCATTTTATTATTCTCCACAGTAAAGTATTTAAACTAAATATTATACTATGCAATCAGATATGAAACGTCACAAACAAATTTTGAAAGCAAGTTTAGGTGCAGAACGATGCCAGCGTAATTGGGATTACACACCAATACCACAACAGGACATTGATACTATAATACAGGTCTGTACCAATATGCCAACAAAACAAAACATAGAGTCATATAAACTAATAGTAAGTATTAACCAAAAATTTAACAACAGCTTCTTTAAAATTGCTATAGATCCAAAGAAGGATTTTTTTGTTGAACATAGAAATTCACAAACCAATGCTCCCATGCTTATGATGTGGTCATTCAATTCTACAAGTGACGTAAGGAAGAAAATGGGTAAGACTAAAGGTATGAGAGAAAAAGATATAAAAAACATTTTTCAACAAACAATGCTAGAAATAGGTATAAGTGCAGGAGCGGCGGCACTTGGTGCTAATTACTTAGGCTATAAATCAGGATTCTGTAGGTGTTTTGATGATAAACAAGCTGAAAAATTATTAAAAGAATTTACCGGAAAAGATATTGCAAAACCACAATTAACTTTGGGTGTAGGACTACCCGGACCATATCATAGACAAGTTATTGATAAAGGAGTTGGCTTTCACCCGCGTATGATTGTAAAAGAAAATAATTCTGAAAACGCAAGATTTGGTAAATCATATTTTGACAAAGCACCTTCTTACGATAAAAGTATACCAGTGGAAATAATTAAATAGTTTCAGCAATCTTTTGTTTAGGTATTTTACTATCAGCACTACTAACACAACTATCTGTTATACACGGCATAGGCTTATCAAATAATTTAAAGCCTGTTTCGATATTTCCTAATGGGACATCTCTACAACTGTATGATCTTTTGATACTGCCGTCTGGTTCTCTAATTATTATTCCACTATATCCTGCATTACATGACCAACCTTTAAACTTGTTAAAATTAAAAGCATTAAATCTTTCAGCTTGATCCATGTACCATTTCTTACCGTCTTTATCTTCAAACTCGACCTGGAAGTGTGCAGGTACTGATTCTTTTGTATTAAACTGTTTCCAACTTTTCCATTGGGCTTTAGGTCTACCAGACCACTTACGTTTAACTTCTGTGTACCCTCTCTGTGGCATACCATTATGTAACAACTTCATTTGTTCTTCCGTGTATCCACTAACAACAAAACTTGCTGTAGGATCACTTTGTGGTTTTAATGTAACGTTAATTCCTTGTTCATGAAAGAACAATGCGTTTTCCCAACTCTTTTCAAATATTTCTGGTACCATAACCATGTTTATTGTGACTTGGACGTCTTGTTCTTGACAATGTATCAGCTTGTCTGCAAAGTCTTGCATTTTTTGTGGAGTGTTAACGTGTTCTGTGTGTAAACTTGCTGTAATACTAGCACGATGAAATGCTTTTGCTATTTCAGTGTACTCTTGAAACCATTTTAATTTACGACTACAATTACTTGTCATATGAATAGAAGTATAATTGGTATTATTAATATCATTAGCAAGATGCCGTAGAAGATCGTTGTAACCAGGGTGAAAAGTAGGCTCACCACCAGAAAAAGAAAAATGGAAACTATTAAAATTGTTGTCACGGGCCTGTCTCTTTATCTCATCGATCGTATCACAACAGAGCTGTGTGGGCCTGTGATCTTTTTTATCTGATCTGGCGTATGGCCAACAATAACTGCACCTATAGTTGCAAAAGCGACCAAGAAGCCAACTAACAGTAAACAAATCTCTGTATATAAGCGTCCTCTGTCCGACTTTAACAATTTCGTCAAACGGTATTTTAGAAAAATCATAACTACTCCATTTTAAATCTTCAGACATAATATATTATAACACCTTTTTGAAAAGATTGCAATCTTTAAATGTATCTTCCAAATCCCCAATACCTTTCTCTACAGAACCAGCAATGTTCACAATGACTGCTAAAATCATTTGTTATTTCTTCACAACTTCTTGTCAAAGGAAAAAGTGTATCCATCAATCCTAAATTATTATATAATTCTGCTACACCTTTTTTATCTATGTTTACTAGATGCCTCTTAGAGCCGTTACTGCCTCCAGGACCATTGGCAATCACAGAAAACTTTTTTCCGTTCCTATCGTCATAAGGACCTGTTTCGTTTTTCTTATATTTGTTTACAAATTTGTCCATTTCATCTTTTGGGGGATTAGAAGTTATACCGGAATAACTGGATATTATTAATTCATTTTTATTAGCTATATTAAAAATATCAGTTTGGGCAGAATTATAATCTTCATTAGTTGCTATTTGATCTAGATTATTAATATAATGTTTTCCGAAAATATCACCAAATGTTTCTTTATAAAATTCAATAATCCTTTTAGCAAATAAACCTTGGTATGGTTTTCTTGGATGATTAGTTGTTATAGGAATAATCTTTATATCCGGTCTTTCAACTGCTACATAATTTGATAACATAAATCCTACTATGGCGCTATCTGCTCCTCCTGATATCTTTAAGGAAACTACTTTAACATTGTCTTCTTCATGTATGTTTACATCTTGTTGGCTGTTTTTGAATATCATAACTGTTCCTTTATAAAAACATCTCTTTTATTCTGTTTACAAACCTGTTCGCATCTTGGTATTCTATTGTTTGACTCCCAGCTATTTTTAATAGCATTCCAAACTTTTCCGTTTATTGCTTGTTCGACACTTACATTTTTTATGTTGATGTCGTCCATATATTTTTCTTCGTCTAGTATCTCTTCAAATCTATCTTTCTTATTACCGCTAACAGGATATTCAAGCATCTTACTATTTAGATGACAGCATGGTATTATATTTCCCATATGGTTTACAAAAATTCTTTTTTGATTTGCATACTTACAGCTAATACAATTCGATTCTTCTACCTCAACTTTTTTATGCTTTACTCCGCCTGTATCTTTTCTATGACTTATTATAGTTTTAAATTCTTTAAAGCCTTCGTCTTTGGCCATTTGCTTTGCAATTTCAAGCTGATGTTCATTATGTTCAAAAACAATAAACTGCCAGTTAGCTCTGCCACCTGCGGCAATAAATGCTCTAAAATTTTGTTGTACTTTTTTAAAACTTGATCCTTCTCTATATACTTCTGATAATTCATCACTGCCGTCAATACCCCATACAACTTTATGACTTGAAGGAAGTATACTTGCTAACTTCTCCCACCATTTTATTGTACGCAAACTACCATTAGTAGCAATATTGATGTGTACATTCCAGTCTGAAAAATGTTCTACTATTTGATGGAACTGTGGATGGCTACATGGCTCATCAACACTACCGCAAAAATTAATTATCTTAATATTGGGAAACATTTCTTTTCGAAATTTTTCTTTAATAGTATCAAGATCAAGATAAGTCTTGTTTAATATTTTATCAGCGTGGTTAGATATTACACGAAAACAGCCTTTGCAACGAATGTTACAAAAACTTGTAAGTTCAATATCAATCCATTCTAGTGTATCAGTTGTCCACATTATACAAAGCACCAAGGTATAGTCTTAGGACTATTGGTTCCTCTTTTTTCATCAAGTTCTAATAAAAACTTTTGCATAGTTACATTTTGTTTAGCATCATATTTGTAATCTTTACAAAATTCTTTTATTTTTTTTAATTTAGTCATAGCATTTACTCTAGCTACTACACTAGGCTTAAGACTATTAATGCTTAAATGTCTAGGGCTCCATAGCTTATTAAGATCATAATAATGCGGATTAATAGGCTTCCAAGTTTCACCTATTTTTTCTATTGTTTTATCAATGTTAGGCAAATTCAATGCTTGTACAGTCATGTTCCAAATCATCCACGGTTGTAATTTTTGTAATTGACTTACATTTTTTAACATTTCTTCGTGTACTGTTGGAAATCTAATTATTTCATTTACACTTCCCCAACCATCTATACTAATATTAAAGTTTAACCTTTGAAACTTCTTTAATATGTTTAATAATTTTTCCGAATTACTCATTGCATTAGTTTGTATTGTTAGTCTTGTGTTTTTTCTATTCCATTCGAATTGAGATAATCTATCTAAAAAATCATTAATAGACTTCATATAAAACGGTTCTCCTCCTGCTATGTATATTTCTTTCGCATTGTTTTTACACTTATCTACTATATAATCCCAATCTAATTGTTCTCGTATTCTTTGTTGTTCTAAATTAAGTGTTGTTCCGTTATAACTTTCATAAATGTCTAAATCTTCGTACCACTTAGAGCTATTATTAGGATTGCACATTATACATTTTAAATTACAAGTATGTCCTGGACGTATATCCCATCTTTGAATAGTGCCGTTATAACCTCTCTCCAAACTTCTCAAACGTTTACTAATTCCGCCAGTATTTTCTTTCATAACACATGTATCACATTCGTCCCGTTTCCAATTACTGGTTTCTGTAGGAATAAATCTTGTCCTAACTTCATTTAAAACAGGGTGATCAATTAAATCTTCTATCTTATCTGTGAATCCTAAACCATGACTGCCTGTGCGTTTCCATAAACAACAAGGTTTCATGTTGTATCCTTTTGCAGTTTTTTCAACATACAAGCTGTTAATTGATTCTAAACAGTCATGCTTGGTCATGTTTTTAAAACTCCTACGTCAACATGACTTTTAATTGTTTGGAAGTAACTTGCTTTTGAGGAACTTTTAGGTGCACATAATCCACAACTACATGTTTGTTTAGGGCATATAATTGTTGGAACACTATTTTCAGCAAACATCTTTTTTAAATTTTTTATTATTTTATCGCCTTCACTAATTTTTCCTATTGGACCTCTTGTTCCATCAAATCTCGCTTGGCACGTTTGATGATGAAACACTTGGTCAGTTTGTTGTTCCAAGTGTAAGAAAAACCAATTTACACTACAATGCCAACCCTTAAATGTAGTTTTATCTACAAAAGTGCTTTTTACTCCGTCATTACCTTTACTGCTTAAACACATTTCTCTGTTCCCACAACAAGGTCTTCCAATTTCCATTCCTAATTTTTTCTTTTCTGTAGTCTTTTCACCAACTGCTTTTAAACTGTGGTTTGAATCTTTATTAAGTTTTTCTTTTTTATTCCGCCAATAATCTTTAAACCATTGCAGTTGTGTTTCTGTATATTTGTGAGCAAGTGATCCTGTATCCTCCCATTCACCTATTACCCTTGGTGTATACTCAACTCCTATTTCATCAAGCCAGTTACATAATTCTTTGCATTCTTCAAAATATTCTGCATGAAACATTGTGTTAATTTTAAACCAAAACTTATGCCGCATGTCTTTATCGTGATTTTCGGCCCACCAACTATCTCTGTAGTCTTTAAACTGTAAAATCCTGTCACGAATTTGTTGTTTTATTTTCTCATCTGCTTCTGCATGGTAACTTAAAGTCATAAAATCAAAGTTATTTTTTACAGCTTCTGCTTGTTTAGGACCCATTGCTCCGTTGGTTGTCAAGGACAGTTCAGCTTCCCATTTACCCTCGTAACGTTTATATTCTTCACGTAAAAATTCTGAAAATTGTATAAACTTAGGATTTACAGTAGGTTCTCCGCCTGTGAACGATATACCAACTTTTTTTAATTTTCTATGCGTTAAGTAAATGTCTACATACTCAAACAAAAATTTTGTGTTTGCTTTTAATTCGTCTAGTGTAGCATGAGGACTAAAGTTATCATGGCGGTGTGCAGGACAGTAGGAACAGTCATAGTTGCATCTACGTCCTAGGTCCCAAGTTACCTGAAGTTTATTTCCTGTTAATAAATCAATAGTGTCAAAGTTCATTAAAAATATCTTTCATATCAGGAAAAGTTTGTTCAAAGGTTAATTTTCTTTGTGTATCACAAAGCTGTAAAAACTCTTTCATTTCAGGAAGTCTTACACTCCAATCTTCTGACTCCATAAATTGCAACATACCTTCTAATCGTTTAATTCCGTATGCATCATTACGCCAATCTTCGTAAGTAACTTTACCTTTATGCCAACTAGGTATTGCTAGTTCCCAATTTTCTTCTAACCATTTATAAAATTCTTGATATTTTTCTCGTGTTTTTTGTTTAAACCATTTAGGTAAAACCTTTACATTCAAATGTGGTGGATGATATACAAAATGATAGTTTATTAGTCCTGCACCAAACGGCCACATATTAATCTTATTGAACTTTTCTTCCATCTTCCATTTTATAAAGTCAGGAATGTAATGAATGTTTAAAGCCTGTACTGCACAAGCTACAGTAATTTCTACATTATTACTAGTTTCTTTATCTAAGATATGGAATACTTCTTTCGTACGTTCCCATGTGCTAGGGTAACGTATGTATTCATTCATTTCAAACACACTATCAACGCTATAATGGAACCGTACTAATTTAAAATGTTTCCACAACTCAAACAGATCATCACGCCACTCAACACCATTTGAATTATAACGCAATTCTAAATCTTTTGCGTAACCCATTTTTATTGCATGTTCAAGTATTTCATAGTGTTCTTCAATGATAAGACTTTCGCCTCCTGCAAAATAAATCTGTTGCATACTTGGCATTTGTTCATAGAATTGTTTCCAGAAAGTAGGATTTTGTTTATGCCAATTGTAGCTACTTCCGTTATAGCTACCTTTATCCTTCCACTGCATTGTTTCTTTTAGACTAGCGTTTTCAACAGCAGGAAAAATAGCTTTCCAATCTTTTATCCAACCGGAACTATCATGTGGCGAACACATTACACAGGCTAATTGGCATTTTGTTCCGAATCTCAAATCAATATACGCTAATTGTGGAGGAACTGATCCATCTTCTTTTGTATTTTTTAGAATTTCTTCCAAATCTACACGCTGGCCCCAATAATTAGTTTCCCACATACGTTTACTTTTATGTCCAGCCGCTTCTTCTTTGTAACACTTTAAACAGCTAGGAGGTTTTTCCCCTGCCAGCATTTGTTTTCTTACATTTTTCATATAAGTGCTGTTCCATGCTGTTTCAAAATCACTTACATTTAGGTTGTTTGGTTTTCCGTCTTCTGTTTTAAGGATTCCTACTTGGCCGCCATGTTCTTTATCATTAGTTGCTCCAACAGAACTTGCATTAGCAGTACAGCATACACGCATACTGCCATCCGGTCTTGTGCTTAGATGTACCCAAGGTAGTAAGCAAAACGTTTCTGATGGTGGTTTTATCTCGCTCATACTGTACTTATCCTATTTTCTGGGTGGTTAATTTTGTGATCATCTGTGCTTATAGTACTTAAAACATTCTGTTTACAATGTAAAACACAGGTAGAAGATTCTTGTGTCTGTATGTATTCATATAAGTTAGAGAACCAATCAGTATCTAGTATTTGTTGAAAACTGTTTGTTCCATTTAGTTTATGACTTGCAACATCAGTTCTATATGTATCATATATTTTTCCAAGTTCTAATTGCGACCCCCACCAACAACAAGGAATCACCCAACCATGATACGTTACATATAATCCTGTATCATGTCCATGATACTCTGGTCTTGATAATGCTTTACATACAATCTGTTTTTTTGGAGTATGATTATATCCAAAATTAGTTTCAAATTTTCCTGTCTCAGCAGGTTTAACCTTGGTTTTATTATAGTCTCTTGAATGACCACCCCTCCACTTCATACCTGCAAACCCTTCCTTTATACTTCTTTGTTTAACTTCTTCTTCTTGATGTTCATTATGTTTAAAATAAATGAATTGCCAATAACCATAACCACCATTAGATAAAAACGCTCTGAAATTATCTTGTACCTTTTTCCATATAACATTTCTTCTATATAAATGGTTAGTATCTTCTAAACCATCAATACCCCAAACTATTCTTAACCTAGAATATGTACCTTTTGTTCTGTACTTTTTACACAAATTTGCTACTTCTGTCCAAAATTTTGTGCTCCTAGTGCCTCCATTAGTTGCAATATTAAGAACAAGTTGTTTAGAAAAATTATCGCTACCAAGCACCCAATCTATTATCTTAAGGATATCTGGATTCGTTGTAGGTTCATCATAATTTCCACAAAAGTCTATTAGTCGTAGACCTGTCCATTCGTCTTTGCCTAGCCAACTTTTGAATTGTTTAAATGTTACGTAACTATTGTTTAGTTCATACAAATAAGGTATGTCAGGTTTTTTATAATTTTCTGCATACAATTTTTCTCTTGCACATTCAGGACACCTTGCCTGACAATAATTTGTTAACTCAATTTGAAGTTTTTTTATTTGATTTGCTTTTGCTGGCCAACTCATACCACATATTCTCTTTTGTTATGATATGCTTGATTATATGCACAAGTTCTAATGCATCGTGTTAAATGCATATCGTGTTCAGGATTCCAACTTTGTGCTAAAACATCTAAATACCAAGGGTGTTGTATCACATCTTCAACTGACTGTTTTTTTAAACTATTCCAACCATTTAAATATTTACTTAGTTTACTGTTTATATTGTCCTTGTTTTTAAAAGCACTGTCATATAAGAAACAACAAGGCCACATTGTTAAATCCGCACCTATAAATATTTCACCTTCATGATAAAATTTACATTTAATAGTTTGTAATATATCTCTATCAATTTTATTTTCTTTTATCATGTTATCTAATTGCATTATCTTTGCTTTTTGCTTGTGTTCTTTAGATCCTGTTGTTGTAATTACTTTTTTTATTTTGTTATTTTTCTTTCCTATTTGTGCTATCCAGTCATGATAGCTGTTACGCATACCAGTTCTTTTGTTAAATCTTAAACCAAACTTTTTTGCTTCTTGTATAGCTGTATCAAGTTCGTGTTCATTGTGATCAAAAACAATATAAGTCCAAGAAGAACCAATTGACTTTTCTTTGGCCGCAGAAGTAAATGCTTCAAGGTTACGCATTATAACTTTCCATTTTGTGTTTACTCTATAAATATGGTTTGTATGCTCATGACCGTCTATACAAAAGTCAAAGCATAGGACCTTTGTTTCATTGGCATAAGCTAACTCTCCTAGTCTGGTCCATGCGTCTGTTGTACCTAATCCTGTATTTGTGCTTACACTAACACGCATGGGATTATTTGATAATAAATATTCTACCATTTGTACAAACTCAGGATGTATCAAAGGATCACCTAATACTCCACAAAACTTAAAATGTTTATTTTCAATATGTCTCTTTGTAGGAAACAGCCTACATAGATCTGCTAAAGAAAAACTTTGTACTTGTAAAATGTCTAAGTTCTGCGTCCTAGCACATCCTGGACAAGCGGCGTTACAGTCGCTTGTAATTTCTAATTCTATCTTTTTAATATTATCTATATTCACGTAAATTGTTCCCTAAAAGGATCAAATTCTGCACCACACTTCATTGCACAAACTTTTAATTTTCCTAACCCACAACTTTCTAAATTCCAACTCCTAGCAATAGTATCAAATATACCTGTGTTAAAAACTTTATCTAATCCCTGTTTTGCATCAATGGCTTCTTTGCCTCCTGCAAGATCTATATGATCCCATATTTGTTCTACGTAAGGATCCTTGTGCCACCATTTATACATTCTGCCGGCTGTCCAACAACAGGGCAATGCAAGTCCTTCAGCAGTAATATATAGACTATTGTCTTTTGTTACTTTACAAACAATAGGTGCGGCATCATAATACGCATCCATACTGCCGTATTTTTTAATAATTACATTTTGTTTCTTTACAGCATTATTTTGATACTTTTTATCCGGCTTCTTTAATGTAGCTGTTTCTATGCCTTTTTTACTTACAGCTTGATGTGAATCTTTTTTATTACTATCTTGTGTCAAAAATCTACCAGTTTTTTTAGCTATAAATTTTTCAAAACCTTTCTTTTCAGATAACGCTCTAGCTTCATCAACTTGGTGTTGGTTATGTTCGAATATCAAAAAGTCCCAGCGAGCCCTTCCTCCTGCTTTGATAAAGGCATCCATGCTACTTTCTACCTTGTCCCAAACAACGCCTTGGCGGTATATGTGATTTGTAGATCGTAAGCCATCAACGCTAAAAATAACAGCACCGCGACTAGCAAATACGTCTGCCAATTCCATCCACCATGATTCATTTCTTGCTCCAGCGTTGGTATTCATGCTCAACCATATGTCAGGATTACACTTCCGAAAATATTTGAATATTTCTAAAGTATCCTTAGCTACTATAGGATCTCCAAGGTTACCACACATATACATCGTATTTAATTGTCTTATAAACTTAGGAGAAAATATTTTCTCACAATCCTTTAGAGTAAGTTCATCTAAATTTATATGCGGATTGATACCTTGTCCATTCATATTACGATCACACATAGGACATGCGGCTTGGCAGTTTTGTGTAACCTCTAAGTGTATTGTTCTAATATCTTCGTATCTATACATTAGGAACTAAAAGCCTCTGCATTTGTAATGCTATTTTTAATTGTGTTTGGTAATAACAATCCATTCCATGATAACCGTTAGTTCTTGACCATCCATCTGCATCTATATACTTGAATTGATATCCGCTCTTATGTTTGAGTATGCATATATTAGCTAACTTGGCATCATTGTTTATAAAAAACTGGTGATCTGGTAAATCTACACTTAATTCTAATGCTGATGTCCACACGCCGTATATACACTTATGAAGTCTTACAAAGTCTAACTTAGTAAACTTTTTTTCAGGAGGAAATGCCCTATGTGGTTTTGTAAAGTCATCAAAGTTGTCAATTACGTGTTCTAAATATTCCATCGTGTAGGTACGTTTATCTATCATATCAAATATTTTTACAACATTAGGAGTTTTTTCTTGTAGTTTCTGATAAAGGTCAAACCATTGTCGTTCAATATCTCTTCTTTTGAGTGTTTTAATCAGAATATTTTTATCAAGATCATGCACTATTTTAGATACGTATGTATCATGTATCACTTTTTGCATTTACTTTACTCCTATTCTCATATATCTTGTATACTTTTCTAATTTTAATTCACCTTCATATAGTATTTTCGATAATGGTGTTTGGCACGCAAAATCATCCAAGTCGTTAACACAATTTACGTGTTCGTTGAGTTCGAAAAAATTATTATTTTGCAGAACTACTAGTTTGCCTTTAGGTATTTTTGCATACCATTCTGTAAAGTTGTCAATGTGTTCACAGCTAGTGTTTATAATTGTATCTGGTGAATCAGTCATTGAACATTCTGTACTATCATTCCTAGTCACAGTATAGGTATGTGAATCAAAGTTTATATCATGTATATCTTGTGTGACTGGTTTAAATTTCCAATCCTCTATTACCCAGGGTTTATTGAAAATTTCAGCAATCTTTTTACAAGAATTATCAATATCAAAACTTCTTATCTTGTCAATGTTTATTTTACTTTCAAAAAGCATTGTAGCTAAAGTTCCATACCACCCTGCACAGATAAACACAGTTCCTAAATCAAGTTTTGTATTTTGTAATTCCTTTAAAAGCCATAATTTACTTTTAATTTGTCCTTGGCTTAAACAATCTTCATCAATGTCTAGTTTATTGATTTCAAATGATTTTAATGATTGTATAAGTCTTGTTTGTAGCATTGAATCTAATATCTTCCATAGACTCCATTTATTATCTTCTAATATTATTTTACGTAAATCTTCTTTATTATTATCTGTAATTAACCTGAATACACTATGTAGGTCCTTATCTATAAAAGCTCTACGCAAGTCAGCTAATTTACTGTTCAAAGGATACAGTAATTCAAATCTATCCAATAGTTTATGTGTTTCCATTAAACTGTTCCTTTAACCATTCAAAATTATTTATTAACCCCAGATCAGACCCGCTAGAAAGGCCAAACTCCATACCAGCGGTAGCACCTGCCAAAGCATATTCGCCATACTGTCTATCTTGTCCCACGGTTGTCCAAGTTTTAAGTCTTTCATCTGTTTCTCCTTGTTTTTGCCTATCTATAGTTTTACTTGATAATTTTGCACATTCTCGAAAAGCACTTTTCCAAGTATTAAACGGGTCTGTGTTAAATGCAGTAATATTTGATATCTTATTAAGCACTTTAAAATTTTTTGATATACTAGTTGTCATATCGTTTGTAGTTGTATCCATATTTCTTACTAGCCAGGTTGGGAGTAGTTTAACACCGCCATATCCGTATACTAAATCATTTATAGGATTCATACATCTATAAACATGTACCATATCTTTATCTTTGGTTACATAATCGAAATCAAAATCATCAACAATAACAGCATCTCCGTCTACAACAAAAAAATAACTAGTACTGGCTAGTTTTGCTCCTTCTACATGAGCATTATGTATACCTTTAACATTTTTTACACGCTTTACTCTTTCTCCATACAAACCTATACTGTTAAACCTATCGTTAAGATTTGTAAAATTTTCTTCTGCATTTGGTTCATGGTAACTTATAAAAATTATATCATACATTATCTGCAAGCCTCTTACATTCTAAGCATTCATCGTAAAATTTTTTCATTTGCGGAAAAGTTTTTAAAAAGTCAGTACCGCGCCTTTTATCATACTGTTCGATCCACTGATAAAACATACGTCTTCCTTCAATAGCTTCTCTTTCAAACTCCTCTGGTTTACTGTTTCTAACGTCTAAATCTTTTACTATCCTATCCATCTTTTGTACTTCTCTTTCAGAGAATCTATTTTTTTGCATAAACGGTACACAAGGATATAGGTATTTTTTTACTAAATCATGTGTGGCAATCTTAGCATCTAAAAATCCTGGACTTCTTACATATGGCGTATCTATTATTACTCTCTGGTGATTGCTTTTTCTAAACCAATATATATCTTTAAGACCTGATACATACTTTATAAAATCAAAGAAACTTGGAATACTTAAAACATTGAATGCACTCATAAAACTACACATACCATTTGTTGTTTTTAAAAAATATTCAACGTTTTTTGTAAAGACTTCCCAGTTCATTCCAAACCTATTGTATTCTTGTTGAGCACCCATACCCTCTGCACTTACAAAAAGAATAAACTGCTTAATACATTTTTTATCTTCTAACACTTTAACTTTGTCAACAAATTCTTTCCAGTTGTTACCAGGAGGACATGCATTGCTATTGATAGATAATTCTAAATTAGGTTGTGGATTGTCCATTAGATAATCCATCACCTTTGTAGTATGTTTACTCATTAATGGTTCTCCGCCTGTAATCCTAAATGTATGCATGTGTTTAACTGCTTCTGGAAACCATTTCCAGAAAGCTTCGATGTACGGATTATGTTCACGATTAGGAATTTGTTTTTGATACTCATCTGGTTGATTATATCTCCAATTTATTCCACCAAAAAAATAAGGACCGTGTTCATTAATTTCGTCAGTCCATTTACTACTAAAAGCAGGCCCACAATATCCACATTTGAAATTACACACATTACTAAAACTTACTTCAACGTATGTAGGATAAAAGTCTTCATTTCCTGTAAGATTTTGAATCGTGTCTACATGTGGCCAACTAAACGGATCTCTACTTTTCCATGTCCTATCACTATACATACCAGTATTATCTTCGATACGCCAACAGTAATCACATTCAGCTGGACGTTCTCCGTTTAACATTTGTTTTCTTATATTCTTCTTGAACCCTGTGTTATGTAACACACTTGGATTTGATGCAAGGTCATTTAAATCTATAGGATGAGCTTTTACGTGGTGACAACTTTGTGTTAGTCCTGATCCAAGATGCATGGTCACCTGCGTCCATTTCGCAAGACAAAATCCACAACCTGCCGAATTAAGTTTTTCTAAAACTTTTTCAGGTTCTTCCCATTTAAATTGTTCTACCATATTATTCTACATCTATTACAAATTGCTCGCCGCTGTTTCTTGAAGGATTTTGATAAACTGTTTTAAAAAATTGGCTTTGCTCTTCGTTCAGAGGCTGTACAGCAATTGGTATTCCTAGCTGATTAATTAAGTTTGTTCCATGATTAAATATTTCGTTATGTAAAACATCATCTGGCATTTGATCTCTGTCTGCCCACATTTCATTTAAATGTACAAAGTCTCTAACATTTACATAATCCCAATCTGTTAACATTGTCATAGCAAGACCTTCTCTGGCTCCAGCAATAGCCCAATAACCGTTTTTTACATCTGCTCCTACCATTAACCAGATCCAAAGCCTATGTAAATTTTTCCAATGACCTTTTAAAAACTGTTCATGTGATGGTTTTACTCCTCTATCCAGTGCCATCTTGACACCTTCTCTAAAACCTGCTCTCCAGGCTTGATGTGGAGTTTCGTTGTTATGAACATCTGAGTAACAGCTATTTTGTTGTATATACTGTACGTCCCAACAAAAATCAACCTGTGCATGAGGATTATCTGGATCAGCATTCTCGTGCGTTTTCATATTTAGAACAAATTCTTTTGGCCAACATTTTAATCCGCCGTTGCCGTATAGCAAACCGTTTATGCTATTCTTTCCGCACCAACTAATTACACTATTTTTTAAATCTGTATGTTCGTCAAAGTCTAATGCTTGATTTAGAAAATCTTGTCGGATAGTATTGTCCCCGTCAACAGTTACAAATCTGTCTGTTGTGCTTAACTCTGCACAGGCCTTATGAGCCGCATCTGAACCTTTTACTCCGTGTACTCTTTTTGCCCAAGGAACCTTGCTTAATAAGTCTGCATAATTTTTTTCTGCATTGGGTTCATCGTAACTTAGGTAAATTATATCAAGCTCTGCTATGTTTACTTTCATTTAACTTCTCCGTACATACATTTTGCCATATCACTATTAGAATAAACGTCATATTGCTTTGGTATTTTTATAGACTGTTTACTATTTTTGTTTATTTCAAAAGTAACCATATCATATAAAATATGTGGATCATCTTTTTTAGTAAAACTAAATGTAATATTTTTATGTTCCACGTTAGTTTTCTGCATTATATCTAATAATTCTTCGCTTGTATCAATATAACATGATTTCTTGTTTTTATCAATGTTTAAAAGTACATCAAAATCCATTTCTTCATTTTGATACTTTTCTATTTTTTGGTATGTAATATCTTCTTCAATAACTACAAGTTTCTTTAATTTAAACATTCTTTCTTTTTTGTTATAGACAACTTTATAGTCTGTCATCTTATCTTTGAATGTTTTAATAGGTTCAATCTGTTCATCAGAAACTTCTATGTATTGGTAGCCTTCTTGAATTGTTGGCCCAATACAGAAAACTTCTCCTGTTTTTTGATCAAAAGATACATATTGTGGTGTATGAACTTTTTCGTGTTTCATAGTACTGCCTTTTCATACTTTGCTATTACATCATTACAGAACTTGTTTTCTGTGTAATGAAATATTCCATGTTGTAAATAGTTTCCTATTTTTAATTTTAAATCATCAGTAAAGTAATAAGGTAAACTATCAGACCAATTAGACGATATGTTTTCAATATCTTGTACTTTACTTTTCATATGCACAAAATTTAAACACTCGCATGTATTAGTATTTGTATCTGTTATTAAACAAGCAAGGGCATGATTTATATCCATACTAGATAGTTCTGGTCTTGATTTTACAATATATTTCTTATAATAACTTTCAAAATCTTTACAAATGTTTTCTAATGTTTTATAATATTTTAAACATGTATCGTTCTGCTTAAAATAATGAAACGCACAGTACACACTAGGTAAATTATTTTCTGAAAACGCTTTTCTATAAAAATCACTTGTAACCTTTTGATTTCTATAAGAAAATACATTATTTGTAAAACATATATCTTGTTTGCTCAAGTATTTCCACCAATGACTAACCTCGCTTAAAAATATCATATCAGTATCTAACAGAACAGTTTCTTCGTACGGTGTAATATGAAATGCTTTCCATCGTTGTTCTGCAATATAAGAAGTTGCCGCAAAATTCATATCTACCCAAGGTATTTCTATAATTTCATCAAACAACGATGCATATTTTCTTGGAACAAAGTCATTGGTTGCTAAAGAAACGTTTTTTATTTTTTGTGTGGCTTTGATGCTCATTGCACATAAACAAGCCTGCTTTACATATTCTTTACCACTTGCTATTAATAGATAACCTTTCTTCATATTAATTTTTCCAAACTGAATTTATTCATAACATGCACATTTGACTTATTAGTAGAGGCTAATGTATATTCGCCTGATCTATTTTGTTTTTCTACTAGGAATGTTAATTTATCTTTATCAATTTTGTAAATTTTATCTCTATCTAACGTATAAAACATCTTACCGGGTAATATTTTTGCCCAGTCACTATCTTCAAATCCGTTCATCATATGTATTGCAATACTAAACACATGATCGTTTCTGAAATTTTTACTTCCTAAATTATATATTTTAGAATAATGAATCCAATTTTTCTCTAAATGTTTCATTAATTCAAAAAATATTTTTGTATTTTCTGTTTTTTTGAAACAAAAACATGTTGCCCAATAAAAAGGTATACCTATTTTATTAATGTAATTAAACTCATTGTATTCTCTCCAACCGCAAACATCTACTCCTTTTTTATAAATTTGAAAATCGGTATTCGATGTAAATGCTTGTTTAAGATCATCGTTACAGAGTATGTAATCTGTATCCATTACAAGAGTTTTACTGTAAGGTGATATATCATAACTATCTATTCTACTATAATTTTTAAACAAAAGGTATTGGTGGTCCAAAGTTCCGTCGTAATAACGTTTTGTATTTTCATAAGAATCTGGAATCTCAATTATCTTATCAAAAAGATCCATATCCTTTTCATAAGAATACGTTAGCTTTCTTTTACTGCTGGTTGCTAGAGATACAGGAACACCAAGATATTCTTTTACTCTCTTAGCCAAAAAAATTGCTTGTTTTAAGTAATCAACCTTGCCATTATTATTTGCAAACAATAAAACCCCATTAGACATTAACTAAACTTTCCACACTTCTCTTGTCTATCATTTTTTTATATTTGTCATAGTATACTCGAGATGCTTCGCTATATGTTGATGTAATATCATGTAGAAATTTTTGCAAGTCTTCAATTACAACAGGTATATTGTTGTCATCTATCAGTACTACTTTGGTTTCAACCTTTTCATTTAGATGATTAGCAAAACAAATTAGCTCTTTATCTACAGTAAACTTGCCGCCATTTTGATACACTACCAAATCTTCTAAATATTCTTCATGGATAATGCGTTTTTGGTTATTAAACGTAACCATATAGTTAGAGAAATCAAGGGCTTTGTCTAAAGATTTATCCATAGTTATACTCCTAGTTTATTGTATAACTATTTAACCTTATAATGTAGAGCTATTTGCGAAAGCTGGTGCTGTGATATCAACAGAGTTTGAGTTGTTAGGTCTGTTCATTTGCACCGTACTAGTTGTTGTGGCTGTTACTGCTTCATCGTAATTTGGATTAGGACCTTTATCTTCGTTAAATGTAATTCTAAATGTTAAAACATTTCCGTTTTTCTGTCCTTCAATTAAGTAATCGTTTGCCGAGTAAGCTGAAGCAGTTTTGTTAAAAACTGTGGTATAAGAAGTTGGCAAATTTGCATAACCATATGATGTTCCAGTTGATCCATTTGATGTTGTTGATCTACCAAAAGATACAGTACCTACTGAAGTCATTAAGTTACGCCAATCGTTGTTAATTGCTGAACTTCCTGATCCAATTGTACCGCTGAATAATATTGTTCCGCCTGCATTAAAAAATACACGCATATGATCTGCCGCAGTAATAGTTGATGTACTGCCGTCACCGTTTGTAACTGAGTAACCTCCAAAAGTTACAGTCATAATATGAGTAATATCACTTGACCAACTAGCTGTTCTCGAGCTTGAAATGCCTGCTTGTAAACCAAGCTGTCCTGCATCAACATTTAATCTTGCTGTTTGGCAAGTTGTGCTTAAAGTTTCGTATTGTGCATACCCTTTTTTACTCGTAGAGTTACTATCTTCAATTGTGTCACCTACTACCGGAGCAACAATTTCCGAAGGACTTGATCCAGTTTGATGTACACGACATTTTATCATGTCGGTATTAAGATTCGCCATATGTGTTGCTGTAATCGTTGCCCCTGCGGCTACTGTTGCACTTGTAACTGCTTGTCCATACCCTTCGTCGCCTGCGCCTAAACCTAAAACTGCGGCAATTCTCGCTCTAATAATATTATAACGAGCCGCTGTTATTGTATCTCCTACTGCCATAGTACTTCCTTATCTTATAACTTCAAAATACATTCAACCAAAGTTTCTTCGTGTCTATCGTTTGTTTCCAATGCAATACCTATCATATCGCCTAATACTGTAACTGCACTTGCTGTTCCGTTTTGAGCAATATAAACCTTATCCCCTTTATTTACCGGACCAGTAATCCTTACAGGCACTCTTCCGACTAGTGCTATTGCTTGACCGTCTGCATCTGAATTCATTAAATAAGCAGGTTTTGTACTAATAACACCAATGCAAGTATCGTCGCCTTCACATGCTGTAGATTCTGCATCTCCGCCTATAGTCATTAATGTTCCTACTGGATAATGTTGATCAGTGGAGTATTTTTCTGCCAAGTCAGCATATTTTGCCGATGTTGATATTCCATTAAATGTATTCGCGGCTAAATTTCCGCTTGAATCTCTTACAGCAACAGTGTTATTTGTTGCATTTACATCACCTGTTCTAAAATTAGAGCCAACTTGTAAATTTGTTGCATTAGTTGCCAATCCTATAAAGGAATTGGCGTAAATATTTCTAAATTTAAAGTTTGTATCACCTATATCATAAGTTGCTGTTGTCGTAGGTATTAAACCTGTTGCCGAAATATGCATTGGTTCTGTTGATACACCTGCACCTGATTTTACTTTGAACCTTATTTTTTGTCCTGTAGTATTTTCTATGACAGCTTCGTTACCTGAACCTGCACTATCAATGAAAAAAGCTAAATCGTTTGCCGCTCCTACTGTATATCCCGGATCTCCAAATCTTACTACACTAGAAAAGTTTGCATTTCCTGAAAGTGCATAACTAGATGCTGGTTGGCCATTTAACTTGTCTGCGTTTGTAGCCGTTCCGTAAAATCTATGGGCACTACTCGTTGCACCATTTGTACTAGATGTGGTATTTCTTAATGTTATACCTTGTCGTACAACATCAAATCCTGTGATAACATTACTTGCATCTGTGCTGTCAATGGTAAATTCTGAATTACTTACTATAAAGACCGTATTATCTTCAATAGTACCTCTTATTACAGTTCTGTTTACTTGATTGCTATCTTTTACTTGAGCTGTAACCATTGCTGTTACAGTTGCACCAATGCTTTGTGGACCAATTAGGGTAAAAGCGCCTGCGGCATTTTGTGCGTAAAGTTGGTTGTTTGTTGAATCCCACCAAAAATCTCCAGTTGTTAAACCAACCGGTTGTGTTGTGGATACTTCTGCTCCACCTGTTGTTCTAAATTTAGTTCCATCGTAAAATTTAAGTTTTTTTACTGAACTATCAAACCAAATCTGCCCTGATAAAGGAGAAGCAGGTTGGTTTGCACTTGAAAAATTCTCCAGCAAATGAACAAAGTTCTCGTTTTGGATTTCACCATAACCAGCATAGTTTTTACCAACTAATTTTAGTGTGGTAGTTTGGTCAATAGTTCCATCTTCTACGGAAGCTAACTGTGTGCCATTTGTTAAATTTATTATGTACGCCATGTATTAACCCCTAATCGTATGTTATATGTATTTATACTAAGTTGCCCGGAGTTAGGTCTTGCACATAACCCCATGATCCGTTGTTAACTCTAAATAATTTCAAGGTCCTTGTTACAGATGAAGTAATAGAACCAGTAACATCATTAAATGTTGCGTCTCCAATCACCGATGCAGACCCATCATCGGCACCATTACCGTCTAATTTTTGCACTGTTGTTAAACTTTTATTGAAACTATTATTCAAATTTGAAGCAGATAGTGTAGCAGTTGCTCCTACAGTAGAAGTACAATGCACTCTAGCTTCTGTACCGTCTCTTTTAGTAGTTGACGGTGAAATATCGTTGATTATTGTTGCAATATTTGTGTTTAAATTACTACCCGTGCCTAAACCTGTAATATCTAATGTCAGTGGAATAACCTCTAAATCTATACTACTATCCACGTATGCTTTAGTTGCCACATCCTGATCTGATACAGGATCACTTACATTCCTAATTTTCCTTGCTTGTACCATGCTTAAATCACCTGCAAGATTCATTAGCAATCCATTACCTGCACTTGGTGTTCCAGTAGTCATTGTTATACCAGCAAAGCTCATATTTCCTATATTAGCACTTGTCAAGTTACCAATTGCAGTTATACCAGGAGCAGTTGTACCATCAATTAGGTCAACACCATCGGATTGGAGTTTTGCTCCGCCTGTCATATTGATGTTTACATTTGATGTCCAAGAATTGGTTGCATTTTTCCATAACCATTCTTTGTTTCCACCTGATGATTCTACCGTTATTCCTGATTCATCTACGCCAGCATTGTCTAATAATGTACTATCATCGCCTCTAGCTAACTGTATTTGCTTATCTCTTACTCTTAAAGTTTCTACATCTAAAGTAGTTTGTGTACCTGCTACAGTAAAATTACCACTTACTTTCATGTCACCTGTAACGTCTAACGTTGCACTAGGTGATGAATTGTAAATTCCTATTCTACTATTTGTTGAATCTATAGTTACAGCATCTTTTTTACCTAAACTAGTTGTCATTCTAATAATATAGTTTTCACCAGATACATTGTTTTCAGAAACAACACCTAAGTTTGTAACTTTTATTTGATTATTGTCTGTTAATCCTATAGTTAGTCCGTTATTGTTTCTTACTGATAATGCACCACTTGTAGAGTCATCTGAATCACTTGCTAAAAACTGTCCTGCTGTTCTAACAACACCTGAAGAATCAACTAATGATTCTGTTCTTGTTGCTGTTCCGGCAAAAACAAAATCTGCATCTACAACGTTGAATCCTTTTACAACATTTCCTGTAAAGTTAGGAATCGTATCTATATTTTGTGGTGTAAATGCAATCTTACTCCATAATCCAACAAGCGCCCCGCCTATCCAATATTTTACAATATTACGACTTGTGCCTGTATTATCAAGAACTGTTACAGTTTCAGGTCCTGATTTTCCTTGAAATGCATTGTAAATAGGTCCTGCAAGTGTAAGATCTGTACCATCAAAGAAATACATTTGATTTTGATTATTATTAATCCACAAATCTCCTGCTACCATGTCTGGTTGTGATGCACTTACAATAGGTCCGCCACCAGTAGTCCAAGATGTACCTGTGTATACTTGTAACCTTTGGTTAGATGTATCCCACCATATTTGTCCTGCTAAAGGTTGAGATGGTGCTGAGCTATTTGCAAAGTTCTCTAACATCTTAACAAAGTTTTCGTTAATTGCTTCACCAAAACCAGAATAGTTTTTTCCTATTAAAGTAATGTCAGTTGAATTAATATCTATTTGACCGTCTGCTAAGTTGACTAATAATGCGCCACTTGTTTTGTTAATTTGATATGCCATTAGCCCCCAACTCCTGAATAAATTATATATTTGACTGTTAAGAACGGATTCATAACATTGTACGGAGTACCTAACTCTGTAATATCAAATGTTTCATAAGTTTCTAAACCTGTTTGTTGATTATATTGAATGTTTCTTCTATTTAATACACCACCGGAAGAAGTTCTGGCTTGTCCTGCTCCAGTTCCTGTCGGTGCATCATAAGGAATAGTATCAGCATCCTGTGGCGTACCGCTATCATCTAAAATTACATAAAACTGAGCACCTTTAGGTGATCTTAAATCATGTTCGTGTTCAGGTAAGTTTCTAACATCAATTGCACGACTTTCTACACCTGAACCAAGTCCAACTGTATCAGCATTTACGTCTGTAACTCTGTTTATACTTGTACCGCCCATGTTATCAGCACCAAGTGGAAATCTACCTCTAAGATCTGGTAAACCAAATTGTCCTGATGTCACCTGACTCTGATCCTTGAATTGGTATAGTATGGTATTATATAATGTTAAATAATCTGAAATTTTTACTTCTCGTCCATCACACTCTAACCAACCTCCCGGCACACTACTACCACCGTATGGCATAATACTTCCAATAGGTATCACTGGAACAGAGCTTGTCAATGCTTGTTGACTAATCTTAAACACCCCTGTTTCATCACCTGAAATCCTGTTAATTATAATTTCATCATCTGTATTTGGTGTAGTTACTAATGCCTTGTTTGCAATAAACGTATTACTAATCGCTGTCGTAAATGTCTTTGTAGTTCCGCCTATCTGGCCGTCAAATGTAATTTGATTAGAACTTACATCACCTGATAATTCAAAAGTACTTGCACTAGTTAACTTATTAGCATTTGCGGCACCACCTGTAACAGTACCAGTAATGTTTCCTATAAGATTTCCTCTAAATTCAACTGCATGTACTTGTGACCATCTGTTTGTAGATGATCCTAGCGTATGTGTTTGAGTTGCACTAGGCAATATTGTTCCTGTTGTGCTAGTTCCGGCAACATTTAAGTCAGTTCCTACGTATAACTTCTTGGCTATGCCAACTCCACCTGAAATTTTTACTGCTCCTGTTCCTATACTAGAACTATCAGTTGTACCTTGAACTATTAAATTTGTACTTGCTTGGATTGATCCTGCTACATCTAATGCTTCTGCTGGACTTAGAGTGTTTATTCCAACTTTTTCTGTAGAGTCAATCCTAATAACGTTTTTCTGTGTGCCTAAATTGTTTACTTTAAAATCAATAGGTGCACCTGAAGTTAAATTTGTTACAACTCCTGATGTACCTTGCACATCAAAAGTAACAATAGCATCTTGTCCTACTTGTATTCCTTTATTATTACTAACAATAATTTGGTTGTCTGAGGTACTAGTTACATCACTTCTTAAAAACTTAGATGCAGGCACACTAACATTACTTACTACTAAGTTTTCTGCTTTTTCACTTGTGCCATAAAATTTTCCTATACCGGCTCCGCCGATATCAATTGTAGAAAGATTTAATCCTGGTTGTATAGTTTCAAATCCGTTAATGGTTGTTTTAGGTGCAAATGATTTAGTGCTATATATTGCTATAGGACTTCCTGCAACCTCTGTCTGTAAAATTGTATAGTTTACTTCATCTTTACCTGTTACGACTACCGGCTTTGATCCTGTCAACAAACCATCACTATATTCAGGTCCTACTAATGTCCATCCTGATCCTGTAAAAATATATAATTGATTGTTATCTGTATCACTCCATAAGTCTCCAGTAAGTGCCGAAGATACTGTAGGAGCAGTATTTCCTTTTTTCAATCCACTTGCATTTATCCAACCTGTTCCATCATATAGTTTTAATGTGTTTACTCCAGTTGAACTATCATACCATAATTGTCCTTGGATTGGGTTTCTTGGCGCTGATGTATTAGCAAAATTTTCTAATACATTTAAAAAACTATTCGCAATAACTGAACCATAACTTGTAGTGTTTCTGCCCGGTATATCTAAACTGGTAGTTTGGTTGATCGTACTGTCTTCTATAGATATTGTACCTTTGTTAGTATCCGCGTAATTTATTGTATAAGCCATTATTCATTCAACCCTGATAAACTTTGAACTCTCACTGTATAATCAATTTGTACAAGTCTGTTCAAACTTTTTTGTACTGGATGGAATATAACGTGTGTTAGTAATCTTCCTGTTCCAGATGCATCATAACTTACTAATCCTAACTCATCAAACACATACAAACTATTGGCGTTTGTTGCATTATCAATAGCATCTTGTCCTGTTGGTTCACCATAATCTAATAAACAAGTAACTAATATATCTGTGTAGTTTGTACCGCTTACATGTCTAGATTCTATCTTGTTTCTAGCAGGATCGGTATTGTTAACACTCCTATCGTCTACAACCTTAATAAATGTTTGGTTGTATAAACTTGCATTTGTACCTGTTGAGTTTGGTGTAAGATATGTAATGATGCCTGTCGGGTCAATACTAGTACCACCGTTTCCAAACGCCATTTGATATATAAAGCCAGAACCAGCATTTGCTAAACTCTCAGCTAAAGAAATACTCATATTTTCATAATGAATAGCGTTTCGTTTGTCTACTAGAATTTCACCAGATTCAGGGTTATGAATCTTAATATGTCCTTGAAGTAATACTCCGTTATTTTCTTTAAAATTGTCAATCATATTATTTTCCTACAACTGTATTTATTTTGGTAGCTCCACCTTTTCCGCCTTAAAGAAACGTGCTACCAAACTTTCCGCATCATTAAGTGAAATTCCTGGATCTGTCCAGCGTTTTCCTTGCTTACGTATTACCTGTATTTTAGCGTTGTTAGTAGGTATATTAGTAAGTGTTAAAACATTACTTGATCCAGTTACTGAAAATTCTGCTGGTGATATAACATCTGCTTCTGGAGAGTCTTGATCCTTTGTAGCATCAAAAACGCTTATTGCGTTCTTTCTTAGACGCTTACCAGCAACAAATACCTCAAATTCATTAGCAGAGTTAGGTGTAAACCCTAAAATAAATGTGCTTGTGGATCCGTCTCCAGTAAAGTTTTCAGTAATAGTTGAATCGGCATACGGTGCTGTTTGCTGTAAATTAGCATTATACACATCACTGCCTGTATTATGTATCGTTGGCACTCCTGTACCTAGTGTTCCTCTTTGTAATTGTTTTAAAACATTACCAGTTTTGACCAAATAAGTAATTCTTTCACCATTTATAAAAATTATTCCTGGTATGCTACTTGTTTTGTCAGGAGCACTTAAATTAATTGTGTTATCTAAATGTATTTCTTTATCTGTAATTAATAATGGCTTTATTAGTTTTATAGAAGATATATCTCCTAGCCTTTTATAAATGTTCCTATTCAATATGTCCTTAAATTGGCTAAATCCAAATTTAGGCTGTTGAGGACCGTCACTGCTAAAGTGTATCAACTCTATAACATCATTATCAGCAAAAGAACCATTATATTTAACAAACAGTTTATCATCAGTCAACTTATAATCTACGCTAGGAGTTTTTAACACTCCGTTAACTGTCAACCAAACAAATTGAGCATCTACGGCTAATTTTCTTAATTTTACCAATCCAGCTCGTAAATGATTGTATTCTATATGGTCTGTTGATCCTACCGACAACGTTGATCTAGAAACTACATCGTAATTAATTCTTTCAAAATCTAAAGAGTCATGTTTGTTAAATGTATATACTGTAATCTTCTCATCAATAGCAGGTGCTGTTGTAAACTGTAAATCTGCACCACTGTCTACCCAAGTATTTTGATTATTAATAACCTGTATACTTCCAAATGCATATTCACCATCAGTTCTAATATAAACTTCTAATGTATCTCCAGATGAACCTATACCTGGTTCTAGTATCACAGAACTATTAGCAGGTCTAATATTGTATTCAGTTGCAATAGTTAATTCTTTACCATTAAGTAAAACTAATACATCGGAGTTATCAAAACTTCCAATAGGTCTTTGCCATATCTCTAAGAAGTATTCTGATACTCCTGTACTAACTGTAAACTGTTGATTATAGCCCGGATTTAAAATTTTATTACCTTGCTTAACAATTACATTATGACTGTTAGGCTTAGCACTATAAGGAGTTTTATTTAAAGTAAATATTTTTGAGGAACCATCACCTGTAAATTCTTGTGTTTCAATTTTACTAAAATTATCAACTGCACTGTATACAGCAAAGTTTATTATACTATTATCTGGTGGTGCACTACCAAATGACATAATTGCTTTAGCATCTTCGTCAGTACTATCTGTACTAGGAATTAATACTGACTCAACGGCTACTCCGTTTACCGTTGCGTAATAATCTAATTTAGATGTCCATCTTGCTTTTGTTAAAAACTGTGTTGTACTTCCGTCACCTATAAATTCATCTGCTTCAACAACATTTTCTCCATTACCACTTACACTTATAATATTCACTGTTACATTAGACGTAGGAGCAGAATTAAATCTTATTGTTTTTAATCTATAATCTACTGTATATAAATTTTGTGCTTGAATTATATCATTTACTCTAACAATTAATCCTTCTTTATTTTGAGGCTGTATTCCAAATGCAAATTCTACACGAGATCCGTCGGCGTTATAAGAATTACTAGATAGTAGGCTTCCACCTTCTTTTGGTCTATGAAATACTTTAATATCTACAGAATCTAATATTTGACCCGGTACTTGCTCTTCAGGACCTTTAGAAGTAGTAGGAGTAACAAATCCGTCACCATCTATAACAATATCTTCGGGATTAATTCCTTTAGCTGTTGTAAACTGTAGATCACCACCGCTTAATAAAGTATCATATGACCTAGGATCTGGAAGGAAAGAACCATCTGATGTAGTTTTCCTTATTACTACAACATCATTTGCTTGAAAACTTTGCACTGATTTCGTTATTGTAACTGTTGTTGTAGTTCCGTCTCCTGTAATACTTTGCATAACAGCATTGGTATTAGTTTGACTAGCTGTGCCAAAGTTAGGATCGTCAATCCTTACACCGTTCCTATAAATGTTATAAACAACACCGTTTGCTAAAGGATTAGTTAATGCAAATACTTCTGTACTACCATCTAACTGAAAAATTTCATCATCATACGTTGTATCAAATGTATCATATGTGCCAGTAAACCAATTATCTGAATCCCAACCAGTTCCTGTACCAAAACTATAACTGCTAACTTCTACTCCACCGTAATCTATTCCGTCCATTACTTGGCCAAGTTCTTTTCCAAACATACCTGTTGCAGGATTGTAGTAAAGATTTATTCTATCTTGTGCTTGTAATAAGTCCGGTGCTTTATCATAGGTAATAATAATTGTTGATCCCGCAGACTGCGGTGCTGTAAAAAATATTCTTCCATAATTTCTTGTATATCCTTTAGAAGTATCCTTAATATTAGTAAAGGTGTATTCACTTCTTAAAGATTCTAAACCGTCTACTGTAACAGTAATTTTCGTAGACTTTAATTGCATTGGCCATTTAACATTAAATATCTGTTGGTCGTTTGTTGCTGTAAATGTTTGTGTTTCAGATAACGTATTAAAAAGATAAACTCCTGTTGTTCTATCAAATTTACAAACAACATGCACTGCTCTTGCTTTACCTTTTCCAAGAACTGGACTTACTCTTGCTGTTATAGATCCGTCTGCTTGAGAACCTTGCACTTCTATTGTTGGCTGTGATAGATATCCGCTCCCTGTTTTTAACATTTCTACCGCAGTAACTTTACCATCAGTACCAATATACGCTTTTGCTTCAGCCCCAGATCCGCCGCCGCCTGTTATTTTTATTTTAGGAGGGCCATTATATCCTGATCCTGCATCAGCGATCGTTAGTGAAGTTAATTCGAAACCTATATTATCTACCCAATGTTTACTAGGATAATTTGTAATATCAGATGTTCCAGAAACAACTTTGTTATCTACAATCTGTACACTCTGAGGAATAATTTTTCCTGCGTCAACATTATAGACAGGAGGTAGATCAAAATCAGTAATTGAAGATGCAGAAGGATCAATTTTTTCGTACGAACTTAGATATTCTCTAATCTTAGTTTTGTAAGGCTTAATTTCTTGTACATAACTTTCATAACTTGACAAGTTATCGTTTTGAAAGTTCACTTTTTGTGTCAACGATCCTACATTATGTTTTGCTTTAATATAACTTGTTTTAAAAGCCCAATCTACGTTAGGTTGTTCTGAAAAGACATATCTTAAACTTGCAAAAAATAAGTTATTCCAATGTATGCCAAGATCGTCTGTAAATATTTTATTTTTAACAATTGATAATATTCTTCTAAACTCTTCTACAGGCTCTGTGTCATAAAATATTTTGTCAAAACTTGCACCGTCATAAGCAATATTTTCATTAGACACGTCATACAAACTATTTTTAAATTCTATTGTACCATTTTCTCTACCTATTGTATCATAGTTTACAGTGTAATCAGAGGACATAGTATCACCTGTCTTTTGTAATAACAGCCATCCTCCTGTACCAACATTTCTAATTTTTACTACATTACCTATATTATCATCTAAGCCACTTAGTTGGTAACTACTTTCAACAGTAAAATCTATAGGTGTAAATTGATTGTAGTTTAATTTATACCAGTCAATATACTGCCAGTATGCACTTACGTCAAAACTTTGTGTTTTTGTTCTTAACCATTCAGAACCACTCCATGCAAATATGGCCCATTTTCCTCCGACAGTTTCATCATTTTTTACAAGAACGGAGAATTTTCTAATTGTTAAAGAAATGTTACTTGTATAATTCTGCCCTGACTTGTCTATAGTGACAGCAGAAATACTACCGTTTGCATCTAGCGTAAATGTTAATGAACATCCACTTCCTTGTGTGTCACTAATAACATAGGAAGGAGGATTTATATAACCCGCACCTGCATCTATTATTAATGCATTAACAACATTACCGTTTTCTACTTCTAACGTTATATTTGCTTGTTTTACTCTTGCAACACTTACAAAACTTAATTGTGCATAGTTGTCTGAAGTAGTATCGTATCTACCAGTTGCCACTGTAGGCTGTGGATCTATTGCACTAAGTCCACTTATGTCCTTATCGTCGACTATTAGATTTTGTTTTAATACTTTATTAGTTCTTTCAACAAATTCTTTTCTAGCTTCTGTCTTATTAACAAACCAACTTTGCCTTGGTTCATTTAAGTTTCCATATTTCTTACGCATAGGTAAATTAATATCCGGCACTGGTCTATCTTGGGTGTCAAACCCTATTAAGCTATCAAACCATTTTTGTTCTATTTCGGTATTTGGAACACTTGTTTCAAGACCGTCTGTTAACAACTGATATTGATTGTGTGTGTTTTGCGTTTGATTGTCTATTGTCCACCAGTTAAAACTTATACCTATGTCTTTATCTTGAATTAAATCTTCACAGTTATATATTGAGAATCTATTACTTCCTAAGATAGCAACAAATCTATAACCTGCATCACTAGGATTACTAATATATCTTGCTACATCAAAACCAGATATTTGCCTATTTTCATTTGTAGGTAAAGTTCTTTTATCTTTCACCCAGTAATAATAGTTATTGCTAAATGTTTGGCTAGCTTCATCATAAATTCTTCTGACTGAATAAGCTGTGTCTCCGTACTTAGTTGTTCCGCTTATTCCTAAAGTTAATCCTGCTTCAGTTCCTGCTCTGGTATCCCATTCACTAGGTAATAGTGTAGACTGTACCCATTCATAAACATCAACTGTTGTTCCAGTAAATAATTTGTTAAAATTCTGTGTAGACTCAGTAATGTTTCCTTGATGGTGATTTATAAACTTAGCTGATCCTATATCCCACCATAACTTGCCTACCCATTTTTCTGCTGTGTAATCTAATGGTTGTGCTGTTATTCCAGTAGCAGTACTAATAGAAAATTTTGCTGGATCATAAGATGTTTTAAAACTAATTTCTTGTTCTGCCGGACCTGCAATTTTTCCTTGTAAAGGATCAATATAATCTAGGTATGTTACTAAACTATTATCTAGTTTATTGAATAAAAATATACCTTTAAATTTGCTAGTGTCTGCAGGTAACACAGGTTGTCTTATTTGACTCCATGTTGAAGTTCCTGCTGGTTTTCTGTACTCTGCTACTATTCCTGTGTCATTTGTGTTATTTGTTATGATACCCTGTTTAGGTAAGCCTAGATATATATGATTATCTTTTACAACCATAATACTTCCAAATTCTTGTGTATCAGAATTATATGTAAAATCTTGTCCGTATATTAATGTATCGTTTACAGTTTCATAGATACTAACTACACCACTATCGTTGTCAATTATTTTAAACTCTGTTGTTCTACCATCATATGTAGTTGAAGATAAGTCAAAACTTGTGTTTGTGGATAAATCGCCGCCCTTAGAATTAATTGCTAATGTATTTCCATCAAAATCTAGTTTTGCACCAAATCTAGTATTAGGTGTTTTATCGACCGGCCTTAATGTTTGCTTATATACGTACTGTGTACCTGATTGAACATAAAGGTAAACACATCCTCCGTTAATTACTTCTTCACTATTTAAAGGTGCACCCACGGCAATCTTTTTACCATCATTGGATATTGCAATAGTTGTAGCATAGTCTTCTGTACTACTAAATGCTTCTAATAATTGACTGTATTGATAATGGCTACCATTTTTTCTGTATACTACAATTTTTCTGTTTGGTATAGAACTATCAGATACGTTTAAGTATCTTGCGTTTGCAATCATAACAGAGCCGTCTGTGCTTATGTCAAAGTCTTCACCAAACTCTTCTAAATTAGTTTGTTCTAATACACTATCAGTTAAAGCAAAATTTGTATCGTTAGGAACATATCCTAATAAATCAACACCGTCTGTTTTTACTGTCCATTGACTACTTACAAAAACACCAGGCACCAAGTTTGTAGATGATTCGTAAATCGTATCGCCTACTCTTACTAAATCACCCGTATAATATGTAGCTGTATTTTTATAAAATCCTCTATACTTGTTATCATTACCTAAGGACCAATCGTCTGTAGCGTTTTTATCAATAATATAAATTCGACCTTGATTAACTTCTGTTTCATTGCCTTTAGCATGTACATATAATTTGTATGTTGTAGAATCAGATTGTCTAAACTTTAATTGGTTACCCAACTGTCTATTATTATCACTATTTGGTACTGTAAAGAAATTAACTAGAGTATATGTTGCTCCTTTTCTTTCATAAATTCCAAATGCTCCTTCAATTGTATTAGCTGACTGTGTTCCTGCTTCTATAAGAGGAATATTATAAACTCTAGTCCAATCAAGGTTAGTAGGTCCAGGTGGATTACTAGATTCTGTTATTCCTGATTTTTGAGTAGAACTATAAAGCCAATATTCTAAATTTTCTAATACCCTTGTATTTGGTATTTGAATATTATCTGTTTTATCAATTACTAGTAATGGTCCAGATATACTGTTTTCATGATGCGTATTATTAATTGGACCAACTGTTCTGACTGTCGAATCGTTTTCTATAAATGTGACATTACTACTTTCATTATAATCACTTCCTTTTGACCAAGTTCCGCTCTTATTTTTTAGGTAAAACCTTGCTGTAGCAAAAGATCTTTCTATGTAAGCAACTGTGGCTGTTGACCCTGTGGCAGTATCTGTAATTGTTTGTCCTACTGTTGGTATGAAAGGATTTCCTGATAAGTCAAAATTTGTTAATCTTGCTTCTGTCCAACCATTCCATTTATCGGCAACTGTGTGTTCTGTATCGTTAATGTAAGTATAAGGTAAGTTTATATCACTTGGATCCTGTCTAGTACCATTGCTGTATAAATCGTTTAAGTAAATTCTAAACTTGTCTCCTGTTTGAAAACTATTACCGTGACTCAGTGGGGTTCTAATTACCCACCTTGAATCTATTAAGTTTATACTGGTTCCACCTTGAACATGACTTAAAACACCAAAGTAAGAAACCTTTGTTGGTTCTGAAGCAGTATTTTCATTTTGCTTTGTATCTAATATATTACTAAAAGTAGGTGTGTTCTGTACTTCACCTTGTAAAGTTATATCTTGCACTACAAGATTTGCATTTGATTCTATAATATTACTACCAGTAAATGTATAACCAACGTTAATGTACCACCATCCTGCATGATAATTATCAGTTATATTTTCTTCTCTAGTATAACTACCTACTGTTATTCCTGCTGTAGTTATTGTTCCTACTGCGTCTAACTGCCCATTTATATTTTTCAAATATATCTGTAAATTATTATCATTATCGATATATCTATGTTGTACTATTGCTTTACAATTACCTGTGTTAATTTCGTCTCCTACCTCAGGAGTTGCTAATGCACTAATAACTTTTACTATAGCCTCAACTTTATCGATTATTTCATGATCGCCATTTATGTACGATTCAGTTAGAACTGTATCACCATTGAATGGTGCAATACCACTCGGTGTGTTTGTTGTGTATCTGTTCCATTTTAACGTAAGTGTATCACCTGATTTTGTTCCTTCGAACTGTTCTTTTTCTGCACGTATTAAAATATGATCGGTAGGTGCTGATGCAATACTAGGATTACCTCGCAACATATAACTTATTGTTGGATAAGAACTTGAAATTGTATTATAATCATCGCCTTTACTTTGTTGATTAGAAGCATGATTACTAAAAAACTGTAAAGCATCTGCTTGTACTAATCTTTTAGCTTTCCAAAGTTGTTCACTATATAAAACTATTTCATTTACAGAATATGTTGTGGTATTGGTATAGTCACCTTTATAGGCTGTTTTTACATTACTTGCTTTAGGGCTTCCTATTGCAAGATATTTTCCGTCTGGACTAATAGCTGTGCTTGTACCAAACGCACCATTTGAATCGTATAAAACTGTTTCTTCAAATATTTCTTGTATCTGATTAAATTCTGCATTATCGCTAGGTCTTCCGTAAATATATACGCTACCATTTAAATTTTTAGGAGCCGTTATAGCAATTAAATTATTATCGCTAGTTACACTTACACTAGATCCAAAATCTTTATCTGTACTATCTAGTATTCCTGCACCTATATTTTTAATATCAGGCTTTAGTTCATAAACTTGTTTGCTTTTAAGCACTACCCATTTACCAGTATCATCGTCGTCTACCCAAATCGTATCTGAGTCGGTACTACTGCCTAACACATTGAAAGATAACCCTTTACCTTCTTGCTTTATATTTTCGTCTGCTTTTGTTAAATTAGCAACTCTTACTTTTTTAAACTTTGTAATAAATCCTGTACCGGCAGTATAAACTGTAGCATCTGTTTCAGCCACATCACTAACAGAATTACATGAAAGAACGTTTAAATTAATATCACTAATTGTATACAATCCATCTGTGGCTGTATCAATGTCATTTATACCTATAACATCTCCTATTTCTAAATTTGGAGATTTATTTAAAGTTACTGTAAACACATCGGCGTTAGATGCAGTCAAGCTATCTATTTTTAAATCTGTTGTTATATATTTGTAAACGCCCCAAGTTAATTGATTCTTTTCTTTTGCTGTCCAAAAATATGAACCTTCACTAATAGATGAAAGTGTTTGGTTAATTAACAAATTATAATTTGTAACACTTGTATAGACATCTGCTGGATTTACGTAGCCAGCATTTGGTACATAAAAATCGTTTTCTCCGAAATATTTTGTTGGAAACGGCTTATGGTCATAATTTTGCGACTTAACAAATATATTATTAGGATCTAGTTTATAAATTAAACTTGTGTCTTGTGGATTTATAACATCGACAAGTTCTACTTCCTGAGGATCTAATCTATACTTAGATTCATCTAATAATATTTCAAAAACATCATCACCTTGCGTTGCTCCGTATCTACCTGCTCTCACAGCCCATTCTTCGTAAAATTCTAAACTTTCTTTATTTGCACTTCCTAGTTTGTCGAATAATTTGTTAAGAACATTTTTTGTTCCTTTGTCTTGAATCATTCCTTGGAAAAACTTATATTGACTTACTTCATCAGGAATAATGTTTTCTAAATATTTTCTTTTCTGGTATGATGTTAAATGTTGTGCAAGTTTCTGTTGCTCAAGATCAAAGTTGTCACTATCCAAATCATAAAAGTCTGCAAATTGTTTTGCTTTATAATCTAAGTTTGGTAGTAATTTTTGTTCTGGTTTTTCATTTAATAAAACAAAGTTAGCATCTATAAATTTAGAATTTCCTGTAATACTTGTTTTAGCAACGTAGTAGTATTGTTTGTGTTTTACAATATCACCAATTTTATAATCCTGCCATTCAGTCCATTCATTAATTACAGCATCATCAAAGATAAACCCAGGAATATTCAAAGAACCGTTCCAGTCTGCTGATCTGTAACCTTTTACTTTTATTCTTTCCTGCCTATATCCTTGTGCTCTATTGTAAATCTTATCACTAAACACAGTTTGGTTATCTAAAATTATAGCATGTTCATTTTGTATAACAGGTATTTTTAACTGATATATTCCTTCTTCTGTATTTCTAACTTGTATTCCAAACTTATTTGAATTATCACGTTCTGTTGTGGCAAAGTCAGCAAGTAAACGTTTACCATCTGCTTGAAGCAAACTATAGTCATAAAAATTATCGTATATGTCATCTACAACAGTATATTTTTTCTCAAATTGTATTTGCCTAGCACTAGGACTTAATGTTAAAACAGTTCCGGCATCCCAACCTTGTGTTGACCAAAACATGAATTCTTTAGCAGACAACTGCCAATTTTCAACTTCTTCAATTGTTTCATTAAAATTATTAAACTCAAATCCTACAGTTTCTAAGTACTTTGAGTAACCTAGTATTACATCTATGACGTCTTGAATTTCAGTAAAAACTGTACCGTAATTAATACTTTGAATATTAGTTTCAAAGTTTTTGGCAAATAAAGCTGTTGCGCCGCCTGTAACTGGTAGTCTATCTATTTTATCGTAATTATTACTAATAAAACTTGTACCTGAATCATGTGTTATTAATACTCTATAAAACTGATTACCATTTTTTACAATTTGTCCTGCATCATATGTTTTGTTGACTGCCCATGTTAAAAAGTCTTCACTTACTCCTCCTACATTTACAACAGGATCAGTACCTTTTCTTAAAACAGGATAAACATTGAAGAAAGGATTAGATAAATCATATCCGCTTACTTTAAATCCTCTTGTAAGTTTTTCTATTAAGATTCCGCTGTAAGTGTATACATCTAGGGGTACACTTTTTGTTAAAACTAATTTGTAGTTTTCTTCGGGGACAAATATATTACCTTCGTTAGTAGGTGTTCTACTATCAAGTATTAATCTAAATTTACTTTTTTGAGAAAAGCCACCAATTTTGCAACCTAAATTATTTTGCATGGTTTTCAAATTGTTTTGATATTCTATAAACTTTACTGTTTCGTTAGCAGACAAGTATCCTTGCATATAGTTTACAATACCTGCTGTATTAATTCTTGCAGTATCACTTGCACTGTTAGGAAACTTTAATTGGTCTAGTTCTATTCTTTTAGATGTATCAGTATAAACTAATTGATCTGCACTATTTCTCTTTATTCTGCTCCTATCAAAAGCTATTCCAAAAAATTCAGCAGGGCGAGTAAGAGCCCAAGCCTTAATTAATGCAAACGGATAACTTGAACTTCTTCGCCAAGCTGTTTCTGTTGGACCTTCGTCTCCAAATACTAAGTCTCTTTGATAATCACTATCAGGTGATCCAAATGCATATCCTGATTCTAACGGACTAATTAAGTTACCTTGTCCATTTACAGGTATATATTTGTAAATATCTGCATTTTTAAATTTATTACGATAAGTTACTTTTGTATTAGGCTGTCTTACAATACCTTTACTCATATCTTCCCATAACAATAAATTATTACTTGTATATGGAGCAACACCATAAACTGTATCAAACCAACTAGGTTTTATCTTGTAACCTAATATTTCCCAAGGATGGCTATGAGGCCGATCAGTGTTATAAAAATCTTTGTAAATAGCTCTCCAAAATCCTGCTACTGGTTTACCGTTAGGATCTCCTGCATAGGAATAATTATAACTGAAACTATTACCTCTTAAAAAAGATATGTTTTGAGTCGCATCTGGATTTCCTACAGTTGCTAACCATTCATTAAATTCAGGTGTAACTAACTTAGATATACTTTGTCTAGTTGTGTTTGTGTTGCGATTTTTAGATGGCACAAAGTCTGCTACATCTAATACAGATTCATCATACTCTTGTTTTAAATTATTAAATATTCTTTTTTCAAGATCTAATAGAAGTTTATCTCTGTAATCTCCAAAACATCTCCATAACGATCCGTCATGTCCTTGTATCATAGGCTTTGCAGACGGCCATTCAGGATATGAATTTGTATCGTATGTTGCATGGCTCATAGCAGAACTAGGCATGTAAAATACTCTGTTGTATCCTTTAAACGTGTGCGTATGGGCTACTCCTGTTCCTCCAAGTCTTCTGTCTTGTGCTTGAGCTGATACTTCATCTGTAAACAGTGGATAAAACCAACCTAATTTATTTTTATAATTTAGATTTGTAGTTTCGTCTATTCCGTAAATTTTGTATGGACCAGTTTCGTCAGGTATTGCTGTAATATACGTATCGTCTAAATATACTTCTGGTTGATACTTAGGATACAGTCCTAACTTTGTAGGAGTAGGAGGTACCCAACAACCATCTGTTGATTCGTATTCGTATACATAAAGTTTCTGTCCTGCTGTGATAGTAGCTGTAATTGTAATAAAACCATCTGTACTAACTGTGTAATCTTTATCTTTAATTAACTGTGTTTGATCTAAATATACAAGTATAGCATTTTCGTTTAATGTTGTGAAATCTATAGTTCTTGTTAGAGGAAAAATAGTTTGAGAAATGTCTTCAATCTCATATGTTAATGTTGTATCGCCGCCGAATGGAATCATATCACTAAAGTAAAAAGGATCTTTGTTTGTTTTAGTTTCTGTAAGACTTAATAAAATTTTATCAACATGCTGTTTGTCTTCTGCTTCAAATCCTAAGTCATTTGCAACTCTTAAAAATTCTCTTTTAAATTTAATGTATTCTCTATTTGAATATTTGATAGCTTCTACCATATCAAATTCTTTATTGGTAAGATTATACAATGCTAAATTGATTGGTCCAGAATGTTGAACAAATTTAAGTCCATATTTTGAAACTAATCCTAAATCGCCTAAGTTACTGTTTCCTGGAAAAGTTCCTAAAAAGCCGGGCACTTCGTCAACAATGCTATCCACGTGATCTAAAACTTCTCCGAAGGTAAAATCCGTTATGTTTTCGTTCATAGGATTTTTTTCTAAGTTCGTAGGAAATTTGTAATATCCTCTAGAATTTTTAGGTGTTGCTGATTTAGTTTCAATTACAACTTTTTGATTTATAGATAAGTCTGTGTAAAATCTTACATAAGCATAACTGTTTATTCTATCAATTGTAAAGTCGATATTTTCTACTTTCTTGATGTTATCTACATATACCTTATATGTAAGATCATTTAAATCTCCGCTCTTTTCGTAACTATCTATAATAAAATTATTTGTTCTTGGTCCAGAAGTATATTGCAAAACTACAGGTTGAGAAGATTTATTTTTTGCTTTTGTCCAACCCGATACATCAGAATATGCAGTTCTTGTTTGATATTTTCTTAATAGTCCTGTATCAGTTCTAACATTTAAAACAGTTGTTCCAAAATCGTACTGGTATGTGTCCATAAGTAAATTAAAATCAAAGGTAATATCACCACTGTTTTCTATTGTTCTATAAGATAAAGCAAAACCTAATTCCGTATCCGCAGTTCCTGTTCCTACTTTATAAGAAAATATTTTATTTCCTGTAAATGTACTTCCTGACAATGTGCTTAATGCAGTGCCTGAATCGTTATACAAGTCAAATAAAGGTTGTTGATTAGTTCCTATTTTATCTTGACCTAATTTCCAAGTTGTTCCTGTATAATAGAACATCTTACCTTTATATCTTGTTCCTGCTTTTACCAAAACTGTTTCATTTGTTTGTGGTGCTGTATCTGTCGTCTCTTTTAATGCTATTTGTGTTTTGTTTACTTGCTTTATAAATGTAACTTCATAAATTTTACCAGCAACTAATGTGTCAGGATCTGCTGTAAATAAAACTCTCATGCCTGATACTAATTCTGTGCCGTCAACAAAGTAACCAGCTTGACCTTCGATGTCTGAAAAGACATCAGTTGTTACAGTATCAACAAGATCTACGTTTACTTTAGCTTCTGTTCCAAAATTATATAATTTTAGTCCAGCCTCAAATTCTATAATAGGTCTAGTTGCTCTAAAATTTTGATCAACTGAAATTGATGTTCCGTTGATAGCCGCTGTTGTTTCTAAAACTGATTTGTGTGTCCATAAATTATATCTAGACCATTGGTTTCTATCTTTAGATTGTTTATTAATTACAATATAATCTTTTTTGTTTGCGTAAGATATAGCATCATCAAAAGGTAATGCATCAAATGAAGTGTTATCAAATTGTGTAGTAAGATCTGCAAGATAACTTGCACTTATTCCTACATCTTCGGCTGAAACTAATTTTATTCCTTCACCTACTCCTTCAACATACCACGTTCCTGTAGCATATTTTGTAGGAGTTATGTCGCCGACAAATTCTAATCGCATACCGTTTGCTAATTCGTAACCATTTTGCATTTTGTATGTTTTTCTATCTAAAATATCTTCTCCAACATTTAAATAGGTATTATCTACAATATTTTTTATTATAATAAGTCCAGATGCCTCATTGTCATTACTGTTTACATAAAATAACGTATCAGGAGATTCTAAATCTATAGTCCAAGTTACTGTTCCTGTTTCTGTATTATTTTGACTAACCCCTTTTGTGTATAAGTTAGTGTCGTCTGCAATACTATTAGAAGTCCTAATTGAAAATGGCATGTCAACGCAATCTATATCAAAGGTATACGTTTGACCTTTGTATAAAGTAAGTGTAGGATTACTAACTGCATTATCTTTAGAAAAGATGTAAGAATCATTATCTACATTATTTTGCTTTCTTACAGAAAATGTGCTTTGAATTTCTCTAGAACTACCATAAACTGGAATAGTATTAGGACCTGTTGGTAGCCAATAATATTCTCTAAAGTTTACAAACTTATCCCAATTTATATGTGGATCCCATGCATAGTATTCTTGTGCATTTAAGGTACTGTGATCACTTGTGTCACCGTTTCTTATTTTTATACTATTAATATAATCTCTATAATCTCTATAAAAAGTATTATTACCTAGATTATCAGTTATAGTTGCTACGGGCTCAAGTTGATAGTTTTCTCTATCGTTGCTAACGTCACTTAGATAATTGTCTGAACTTTTCCATGCTTTTGCATCTCTTCTACCAATGAATCCATCAACTTTTTCAACCACACCAGGTTGCATAAGCTGATCCAGTGTACTACTTAAAAACTTATTATTTGCTGTTGTTCTAAAATAACGTGGAAGCATATCAGCTGTTTTACGCTGATTGTTGTCACCTGCTATTGGAATTCCTTTTTCATCTTGTGCCATTAGTAACCGTAGCCTCCACCGCCGCCTGAACTACCTCCGCCGCCAGATCCTGATGAACTACCACTGCTACTTGAAGAAGTAGATGAAGTAGAAGTTGACGCTGTACTTGTTGTTGTAGCGGATGTGGACGTTACAGTCAATGCTTGACTTTGTATTCCCGTATTTGCTGAAGTTGACGCAGTTAAAACTGTTCCTGATGCTTGTATTCTAGATGCTGTTACACTATCTATAACTTCTATGTCTGAAACTGTTGCGTCACTTACAAATAATTCATCGTTTTCGCTTTTTATTTCGTATAAGCTACCAAAAGACAATGATCCTTGTTTAGGAACAAGTAAAAAGTTGACTAAATCTGGTGCTAGACTGTTCATAACGAAAGTTGCTAGTTCCGTAAAATGAAATACTTCTCCAAAGTCCCAGTTTTGTAAAGCAAAATATCTATTAATCGCTTGTACAATTCTTACTTTGATATCGTTATCATTAATAACATTTTCATTATTTTTTACTACCTTAAATGTAGCTTGTAAATTTTCTTCTGCATGTTTACCAAATAATACTTTATATTTTACAGGATGATAAATTACTTCATCACTGATACTTTTTGTGTTATTAATGTTTTGTCCATACTGTTGAAACAAGTTGTCTACACTTGGAGGTAACGGTTTAGTTGTAACCGTTCCTGCTAGGAACTTTCTAAACTCAATATCATAGCTTCTAGTTAACAAATAGATATCAATTATATTACTTACACTTGGATCTATTCTATTAGACTCATCTGCACTATGAACGTAGTGAAATTTTAATGAATCCCTACCAACAAACGCTTGATAGTCGCTTGTTAAACTTAGTGTTCCTCCGGACAATATCTTAAAATTATTTTGATCAACAATATAAAATACTGTAGGATCTGTTGCATATTGAGAATATGCTCCAATATCTGTTTCGGTGCTTTTAACTTGAATGGTAGAACCTGTTGATAGATAATTATATTTCGAAAATCCTTGATCAGTTGTTTCTTTCTTTAAGAATATATATTTTGTTAAAGAATTAGTTGCCGGAGCAACTACATTATCAAATATATCAGGATCATCAACAGATCCGTCATCATTTAGATCAAAGAAGCTGACTTCAACTTTCTTACTATTGATATATCCATCGGTGTTCCTGTATTCTGTAACAATTTCCCAGTCAATGTCATTGTTAAAATTATCTAATGAATCAGGTTTATTATTAAAGTTCATTATTCCAATTTTATCTTTAACTAACTGTCCTGTTGAAGAATCGTAAATTTTATTTTGACTGTCGTAATAGAAAGATAATTCTTTATCGCTTTCAAAGATATATCTTAATCCTCTATTAGTGACTGTATATTTTTCTCCGTTAGTTTGAAACAATATAATCCAACTTGCATCTAATTTATTATTTGTTACATCTCCAGTTTTACCATTACTAAACTTATCATTTACATTTAAATTTTCATTAATAATTACACGCCAAATTCTATTCACTTGATCATATCGTAATCCAAAAGTTTTATAAGCAAATACTTGATCAATTATTTGCGATCTTACATCAGCAGTAATATCTTTGACTAATTTAGGTTTTACTTCTTCTAATATACTATTTGCAGGTAAAATTTCATTAAAAACAATTGGTCCTGCTCCTGTAGTTGCATTTACAGTTGTTCCTGATCCATCTACGCTAATTACTTTCACCCATTTGTATGAACTGGCTCCTTTTTCACTAGCTACAGAAGTTAGTTCACCTTCTCCTATAAAATAAAATCCTGCTGGTGGCTTAAATTTCAACAAAGCACCTGTTTCAACATATTTTAATGAACCTCCAGTAAAACTTCCTACTTGAAATTCAACTCCTCCAGTATTTTTTAGTAATCCTGTGGATATATTTGTGCCTTTAGTAGACTGTGTCCAGGTAGCATTCAAATCACTAACAATAATCTTTGAATAATTACCAAAGTAATAATTGCTTATTGCTCTGCTTTGTATAGTAGGTAGAATTGTATTTTCTATTTGTCCTTCAATATCAGTTTGTGTTGAGAACGTAAAAGTTTTTTTGCTTTCATATTCTTCTCTATATAGCACACCATCTGATCCGTAAAGATTTGTACTAGAATACTTTCCTGTTACATCTTTTAGATCAAAATATCTACTTATTCCGCTTGATATTCTGTTGGTAGCTTTTGTTTTAATAATTTCTTGGTTGGTTGTTAAAGGAGTTATGTTATAATCTTCTCCTGTTATCATCCTGTTTTGTGTGTAATAAGTTTGTGGTGCATAGTTTCTTATACTTGCACTAGATTCTGATGTACTTGCATTTGTTATGGTATCTTTTAATTCTAAAGTAACTGACATAGTCTCGGATCTACCTGACTTACTCAAATAATCAAAACTAAAATTTATATCTGTAAGTTCACTTGGAGCAATTCTCATTGATCTGTTTGCACTAGTGCGATAAAAAGTTCTAAACGATCCGCTTGGTACATTTCCAAATGTGCCATCTGCAAATATTAAAGATATCTCGTCATTAGTTCTCGTCTGAACTGCATAGTAATCTCTAACTCCTTTTGATAAACTATTAAATATTGCATTGTTTCCTTCAGTAGCTGGAACCTTGGTCCAAAGTTTTTCTACAATACCATCATTGTCTAATTTAAATAACCAAACATCAGAGTCGTTTATATTTTCTGCTTCGATGTTTATTCTTTGATTTGCTGATGGATTAGCAACTGTAAAATCACCAGTTGTCATTGATCCTTGTCTGAAATGTAAAAAATATCCTGTATTACTACTACCATTACCTCTGCCATCTTCTCTATATAAAAACTGTAGCTGATTTCCAGGTAGTGGTGGCTCTTCTTCTAAAACAGAATTATCTAAATCTATATCTGTTGATACTATTTCAAATGGTGTTGATATTCCATTTACTCCTTTTGTAAAAGTAAAAATAGGTACATCAGTATTTGAAGAATTAAATCTATAAGTTTGTGTACGTACTGAATTCAATACAGTGTTTTTTCCTGGCTTACCTACTGTATTATTAGTTGGTAATGCTGAATTTAACACTCTAGTAAATTGTTCTGCCCAATTTGTGTTACTAGGATCATTCCATATAATAGTTTGATCTGCTAAATTATTTCCATTGCTATCTACTAATGACTCAGTAGTTTTTACAGAGTCAAATTTTAATAAACCGTTAGCGGCTTGATTCCTTCTTGGATTGTATGATAATAATCTTGCTAGACGTAATACCGACTCTCTACGTTCTGCTAGTTCTAAATAATTTTCTCTTGCATTAAGATCAACTCTATAGGCAATGTTTTGTCCTAAAAAAGCAATTAAATCTATTAATGCTAGATATTCTGATGTTTCAATGTAATCATTAAAGTCTTCCGGATAATTATTTCTAAGATAGGTAATCATTGCCCGTCTTAGACTGTCAAAATCATAGCTTTGGAATTCTGCATTCCTAAAACTTTGATAAATCTTCTTCCAATCTTCTGCGAGTAATAACCTATTTTGTCTATCAGTTGATGACATTGTCAATCCTTTATATTATACTAGCAGTATTTATGATTTTATATTAACCAAGTAGTTAATTCTATCACAATAAACCGTTATTCTTATCAAATTGCAGTCTTAAATTTTCACTGATATTATAGGTAAGATATCTTAGCGTACATTCAATCTGTAGTCCTGATTCAAACTCGTTAACTTTTACCTCTGATGCGGCCGTTCTTGGATCACTATTCACTATTCCTGTAACATTTTGTACAATAGCATCCTTGAGCTCTTCAGTTAATGGTTCAAATAAGGCATCCCAAATAATACAACCAAATGTTGGATCAGATAGTTTCTCTCCTTGCCTAATATTGAAGTGATTTATTAGATCTTGTTTTATTAAACTTAGATCAAACAATTGAAATGCATTATTTTCAACATTTACAGTACTAAACCCCCTATAAGCCTTTTGTTTTACCGGTGGCTGTGGATTTTTTGGTTGTGTAAGTGTTATTTCTTTATATAATTCTTTTGCCATACTAATATTTATCCTGCTGGTCCGTTGGCGAAAACTGTAGCGGCACCTGATGTCATTGATCCACTATCTGCTGAATCTGTTACTCTTGCAACAGCTAATCCCACTGCAAAAACTGTGGTATCACCTACATTGACTGTAGCGGTATGAGAGCTACATGGTTCAGGATCCATTTCATGGCTTACTGTAGGATCTGTTTTTCTGGCAACTAATAAGCCTTCGGCAAATACTGTGCCTTGAGAAGGTGTATCAAGAGTAGTTGTGCTATCGCATCCATGCCCTGTGTCTAGTGTATCAGTTTCTCTACATACTTTAAGCATTACTGTGGATTTCCTTGTGATGATTGCAGATTATCTGTTGAAGTTTCTGAAGGAGGATTTCCTTGTGATGTTTGCAAATCTCTTTCCTCTACTATGCTTGTACTTCCTTTTTCTATTGCTGTTGGTGGTGTAACATCAGCTAATGGTGTAAGATCACCATTTTTAATTTGTTGCCAAAACCCTTGTCCCGATTCTCTTCTGGCTATTGTTTTTGCTCCATCTAAGTCAGCATATCCTATAGCATTTTTAAATTGTTTTGCTAATGAAGTAAAATCAGTAGTAGTCCAAGTGATAAATCTTGCCTTTGGACCTTGTGTCAAATAAGCCACTGCTAGTTTACAAGCAACCTTAGGATCATTAGCTAACTCTGGATTTTTATAAATGTCAACTCCGGCAAATCCTCCATATAACTTATAATTATCTGTTCCTGTTAATTGGATTAACCCACGACCTCTGTATCTGTAGCCATCTCCAGTTTCAGGTCCTCCGTTGCCCATTCTACTTCCATATACAACACTGCCTATTTCAACAGGTCTTCTATGCAACTGCTCTGACAATGCACGACCGCCTGGCTTTCTAAACATTTTAAAAGTTGCCCTTAATCCTTTTGCACTATAATTTAGATTTTCACTGCTAGGCTTAAATTTACTTTCTGCTTGTATTTGGGCAAGAGCCATACCTAGTGCCTGACCTGCTCCACCATTGTCTCCGCTTTTTAATGCCTCCACAGGATCTAAACCTATGCCTTTTATTAGTTCGCTTAAGAAAAATCTCTTTGACTCTATTTGTGATATTGGTTCTGCCGGTTGTGTTCCAACATTGCCATCGTCATTTGTTTTAAACACTTTGTCTATATCTATTTCTGTCGGGTCCGAATCTCCCGCCCTAAACACACCCGAAGTACTGTTACGTTCAGGCATATCTGATTCTTTCTCCAACGTTGGTGATGCTGTCCTTAATGAAGGAGACGTTTGAATAATACTTTCTGTAACGCCCGGACCATGAGCAGAAGGATTTAAATTTTCATGCTCTGCCCAAGGTTCATGTAACGGTACACGTCTCGGCGTTTTTGCTTCTAAGGCTTCAACTGCTCTTGTGGCATCTGCTGTAACACGCAAGTCAGCAATAGCAGTTCCATCTTTATCTAAAATCTGATTACTGTCGTCAACTGCTTGGTTAGTTACAGACTTGGTAAATGTGTCTCCAATTGAATCAGCCGAGTCAGCCGCCGTAGCAGGTACTGTACTATTCATGTGTACTTGAGATGCTGTTTCAGAATGTGTTCCTACGCTTAAAATACTTGTCACTGTTCCTGCATCTAATTTGTTTGCTGATGCACTTTTTATTTGTGTATTTGCTCCACTTGTAAATTTGTTATCTCCAACTGTATTCAAGTTAAATGCACCATTTATAGTTTGTCTATAATCTCCTACAACTTTGCTGTGGAAGTTGGCATTTACAGCAATGTGTCCATCTTGTCCTACCTGTAAGTTATAATCTCCTGATATAGTTGATCTTTGTGCGCCAGCAATTTGAACGTCTTCATCTCCACCTATTGCTTTTTGTCTAGAACCACTTACTTTAAGATCTTGGTTAACTCCAATTTTTTTAGCATCATTGTTTCCAATGATCACATCATTGTTTACTCCTACATTGACTTTTTTATCTCTACCGGTTGTTAAATTAAAATCTCTCCCTGCTAAGATGTTTATGTCCCTATCAGCTGTGATGTTAAGATCTGTTTCAGTTCTAATGTTTATGCTATCACTAGCGTAAATATCTATCTTACCGTTTGAAGTTAATTCAAGCCAAGCACTACCTGTTGAATTTCCTATATAAATCAAGTCTTCAGAGTTATGCATCAATATTTGATGACCTGTACGTGTTCTAAATCTTACAGAATCTCCGTATGGTAAAGTCTTATCAACTTTAGAAGCATTTTCAGGAAGTTTACCTATATCGTAATATGTTGAACCTGTTGTTCCTGGATTACCTGCTCTATATATTTCAGAGTCTCCGTCATCCATTACTAAACTTGAGCCGCCTAGTCTACTTCTATATTGGTTAACTGTTTGTCCTTTAGGGCCATATGGTCCTCTTGGGGCGCCGTCTCTTTTATCTAATGGACCAGGAGTGTTTATACCAAACACTGTACTAGGAATATCTCTCCTAGCACTTGCTGTTGATTGTCCTCTGTGAATATCATCTACTAAACCTTGTGTAGACAAAGCCCGGGAAAATAATGGATTGAAATGAGCTAATGCTAGGTCAGGATTTGTTATGTTGTTTGAAAGTTTTTTATTGTATTCACCAGCAGGCAAAGACCTGCCTTTATAATCTGCTGTGAGATTTGGATCATCTTGATCTATATATGCTCCTTTTTTTGTAACCTGTCCCTGAGGTACCATATTATTCATGTACTCGTCTTGAATACACCCTATCCAGTATCCTTGGTTTGCTTGTCCTTCTGCAAAAATAACCAACACCTTAACGCCCGGATCAGGTGGTACTGCCCAGAAACCATAACTTTGTTGTGTGTATTGGTATCCAGGTTGTTTACCGTTACTGTTTACATCATTTACTCCATAGAATGGCGTACAATATCTTACTGTAAAAAGTTGTCCTGGTTCAAAGAAAGGATCTTGTCCAGACTTTACTGTAGATAATAATTCAACACGTAAATCTCCGCTTCGTCTAGGATCTAAATGACTGACTACCCTGGCTACATATGGTCCAGCATTTAATCTAGGAACAACGTTACCTGTGGTTCTTGTTTGTGTTGCCATTACATATATCCTCGCATTGGTAATCCAAGGTTAGGATTAGCTTTGTCTTTTTCTAATTGCTTTTTCTTTTCAATACGCTTAGTTCTTATCTTTTCATGTTTTCCTTCAGCAATTAATTTAGCATTCTTTATATCAACTCCCATTGATTGTGCTTTGGATATTTCAAGCGGTGTAAGTCTGTTGTCACCATTTAGATCTGCTTCTGCTAACGCTACATCAAATTCGTCTCCGTTAGCTTTTGCATCAGCTATTCTCTTTTTTCTAGCCTCTTTATCAATATACAACAAGTCAGCAACTTGTATAGGTTTACCTTGATTTTTCCTACGAACTCCGTGTAACACTTGTCTAAACTCATTTGAACTAAACATATTTTCTACTTTATAAAGACTGTATAGTCCACTAAAATCTTTTACACCTATCGACTTGCCATCAAACATTGGTCCTCTAGTGCTTATATCTAATGGAGTTCTAAAATTAATTAAGACATCTACCTGTCCACTTTCTACATCCATTGTTCCGTCTGCTTTTAAATTTAATGCTTTGGTACCAGCAGAAACATAATTACCCATTCCGCTATCTGCTAAGAAATACAAGTCTCCCATTATGGTCATGTTAAGTTCTATTAAGTCAGCATCACTGTTCATTAGTGCTTCGTTGAAGGCACGTGCTACTCTAAGAGAAGGCGTTTCAGTTATAGCACCAGCTGTGATAGGATTTCCGTAGGCATCTGCAGTTTTTTCCATCCTAGCACCATCTGAATTTCCAGGAACAGTCTTGCCATTATTTGTGTCTTTTTCTACATCTGTTGTGTTGTTACCTTTTTCAGCTAAAGAAGTATTACCTGCTTTGTTTCCACTATCATTTGCTATTGCTTGAAAAAACGCATTCTTAAAATTTAGATCAAAATCTAAAACATCTTTGTTTTTTCCTGTGTACAAGTAATTGTAATGCTTACATGCCTGTTCTCTAATTCTATCATATCCAACAGGAGGATCATTAGGCATAATGAATACACTTCTGTGTACTTTGTAAGGAACTACTTTATAAACATATATCCTTGCTTTTCTACCTGTGATTTCTTCTGTTGCTTTGCCGTCTAGTGCGTATACACTTGTTGTTACCCTAAACCAATCAATCCAGCCATCTCTATTTTTTATAACACCTTCATCATTAATTCTATCACCATATGCACTTATCATTACAACTTCTTCAATAATTTTTGAAATACTAGTTCCTTTTGTAAATTGTATTGTTTTTTCGTTAGTATTAATCGTAGTTTGGTCCCTTTTAATAACACCGTTCTCTCTGTCATATGCAAAATTTCCTACACCAAAAGGTGGCTTTTCGTTACCTGATAAAGGGTCAACTAAACTAATTTTTGCTTTTCCAATTGAATTTACTTCTCCTCTGACTCCTGTGTATTTCTGTTTTATTCCTTCGCTTAGATTAGAACGTTTTATACTCCATCCGGCCTGTCCTTGAATATACGTATACATTTGGTCTTCTATCTTAGGAGAAAAATCTTCACCTTGTATTTTAAAACCTGTTGAAGGGAAAGGCTGTAACTTATCTTTACCAAATGCTTCTGTCAAACTAAATTCTTTGTATGCAAAATCTCCCTCAATTGCTTTATTATCAAACTTACTAATTGTGTTTGTAAAAGTTTTACTTGTAGTATCTAAAGGAAACAATATTAAATATTCGTCTACATCCGCTTGATTACCAAAGTCGTTAAACTTAGTGCTTCTATTATTAATTTTATTTGTATTAATATTAGTAGCTAAACTATTCAAACCTGATTGTAACATTTCTTCAACGTTTCTTCCGGAAATAGTAAAGTCGGCTTGTAAATTTTGATGTATGTCTGACAACGCAGTTTCATTAAAAGGAATAGCTTGTACTTCGTAAACAGATCCTTCTGTAGAAGTTCCAAATTCCATATTATAAATTTGCATTGGAATATGCCTTGTTTCCCCTTTTATTAGTTTACCATTATCGTCATATCCTATTGTTTCTATCATAAGCAAATATACTGCATGTAAATAATTTTCATATCCTGCATTACCTGACGCTATACGCATTGTTTGTAGTAAATTACCCATGCTATATGGTTCATTGATTTTAAATTCTATAGTAACAGCGTTTGATCCTCTTACCTTTGTGGTTGGAGCAATTATAGTATCGATAGTAACATCATCTATAAAATATGCTGTGTCTATTCCGTATAATCCTTCAGCGTAAATTTTTGGTTTTCTAGAGGTCCCTTGTGAGTCTGTAATTCCTCCGCTTTTTAAAATTAATTTACCATTTTCAATACCATTTGGTTTATAGGTTATATCTGGAAAATTAGTTTCGTATGTAGAAAGTACTCCTAAAGAAAAAATAAAATTCACACTTGCAAACTTTTCAAGTTGGTTTTCTAATGGAAACCCTGGACCACTGTATTTGTCTGCCATTTTAAATGCTTGTCTAAGTATAGCATCTTGGTAAAAAGGAGTTTGCTCTTTTTTCTCAGTCTTTGTTGCCTTACCTCTATCAGATGTACTAGCTTCATACTCTGCGAAGTCGTCTACTTGGACAATATTATTCTGGCTAGGTATTGAGGTGTTACTAATTGCTTTACCGTATTCACCGTCATTAAATTCAGTTGCTTCTTGATTTAATTTATCTTTATTTTTAGCAGTCCATTCTCTAATTTTTGCCGTAGCATCTGACATGTTATTCTCCTAGTAGATCAAAAACTTTGTCTTTTTGTGGCAAATAAATTTGTTTTCCTGCGGTCAAGTCGTATACCGGATCTTCCATCACATCCATGTTCCTTTGTGCAAATATCCACCATAGTTTGTGATCCGTATATAAATCATATGCTAACAGATCTGGTCTTTGATGATATTGTGGTTCAATTGTATATAACGCATCATCGGCGTATCCAGGCACAGCTCTGATTTGTAATAAATCTAATGTTCCATCTGGAAGTATACTTGTGTTTGCGTAGGGATTAGACATTAAATAAATCCTCCTGTAATACCGTCACCGTTAACAAAAGATTTGTAATTAAATTTTTCAACTTTATCTCTGCTGTAGATAGGTTGACATGTAACCGTAAATTGAGATTCTACAGGCGCCCAAGTAATTTTTCCATCTTGCGATAATTGTTCAACTCTACTTTTATCATTTCTTCCCATAGGTCCTGGTCTTGGATCATTAACTGGTGTATCTCTTCCTGTTGATATTCCTGTTGCAAGATAATCAACTTCTGTAGGCATATCAACTGTAAAGTTTGTGATTAACACAGGAGTATCTTTAAAAACGTAATCTCCATAACCATTAAGTTTTACGATAGGAGGTGGCGCTCCTGCATTTTGTCCTGTCCCATAATCCATCTTAGTTACAGATCTTAGATAATGTAAACATGCTATCCAATATTGTGCTTCTATGCTGTTTTGATTGTAAAATTGTCCTGTAATAACAAGCTGATCCACTTGTGAATTCTGGTATGCAAAAAAGGGATAATTATTATGTATAGGCTGGATTTGATTGTACCCTGCAGAGTGGCTCAATATAATAGTTGGTGTATAAGGAAACACCATCCTATTTCCAGTATGCGAAAGAGGTGTCAATAGCTTGGAATTTTTAAAGTTTGCATTGTTAGGTACGCTTAACGAAACTCGCCAATCTTTACCTTCTAAATCGCCATATCCCCAAAAAGCTGTTCCGTCTTCGGTTGTTCCAAATTCGTCAGCTTTACCGGGTAAATTTTTACCACGAACGGAGGACATGTAATTGTCAGCAAACTCACCTGCACCTTTGTATATGTCTTGTCCTATATCCTTAGCACCCTCAAATACCTTACTGATAAATGAAGGCTTGTTACCTGAATTAGGATTTTGTCCGCTTCCTGATGTTCCTACTTTGGGATCGCCTATTGCCATTTGGTTAACTCCTTTCTATTATTTAGTTGACAAAATTAACAGAGTGTATTATAATGTGGTATGTAAACTGGAGAAAACATGAATAAAAGAATTAATTACCTCAACAACAAGGACATTTTGGCGGAAATAGCCAAGTCCAAGAACACATTCTGTAGTTATACCGATAATGACTACGCAATGTACGATATCATACTGCCAAGTATTGATAAAATAAACATTAGAACCATAGCTGAGGCCAAAAGAAATCAAGCAAAAAGATTGCAACAAAAGGCATTTGAAAAAGCAAAGAATGAAGGAAAAAGAGTTAAACTTGCACAATTTGAAGTAGATTATAGAAAAGTACAAAAAACAGATCTTGTTTTTAGAATAATGTCATTTGATCACATACCAGAAGAACCTGGTAGAAAAAAGAATCCTAAGACAGTAGCTGACACTAAAGTAAAGCTAAACTTTCCTCCTTTTGCACATTACGTATTCAATGACAAAAACGAACTTGTTTTAGTAGGAAAAAGTCACTGGGAAGGCGGTATGGAAAACGGTTACTTTAACAAAGGTCACGGACAAGCTACTAATAAGTTAGCTATGATGTGGATGAAGTTATGTGATAGATATGCTACCAGAGGAAATGTACGTGGGTACACTTACAATGATGAAATGCGTGGACAAGCAATTTTACAGTTGTCACAAATTGGATTACAATTTGATGAATCAAAATCAAATAATCCATTTGCATACTATACTGCGGCAGTAACCAATTCTTTCGTAAGAGTTATTAATATCGAAAAACGTAATCAAAATATTAGAGATGACATTTTAGAAATGAACAATATGAATCCTAGTTATACTAGACAGGCACAAGGTGAATGGGAAAGAAACAGGGATAAGCATATTAAAGAAGCTAGTACTACGGCAACAACTACAGCAACAACTACTACTAGTTCAGCCAAAAAGTAAAAAAACACTTGACAAAACATTTGTTTTTGTTTATAATACACTAGGAAGGATTGTAGTTTGTTTAAAAAAGCGGCGGTATTTACTGATATTCACCTTGGGTTGAAGTCTAACAGTAAGGTACATTTACAAGATTGCGAAGAGTTTGTAGATTGGTTTATCGACCAAGCAAAAGCCAACGGTTGTGAAACTGGAATATTTTGTGGCGACTGGCATCATAATCGTAATACAATTAATGTACAGACACTAGACACAACAACAAGATGCTTAGAAAAACTAGGTGCGGCATTTGAGAAATTTTATTTCTTTGCTGGTAATCATGATTTATATTACAAAGACAAACGTGATGTTTATAGTGTTGAATTTGGTAAACATATTCCTGGTATCACTTACGTAGATGAAATACTAGTAGAAGATGATGTAGCACTTGTTCCTTGGTTAGTTGGAGAAGAATGGAAAAAGATTTCTAAGATTAAAGCAAAGTATATGTTTGGACATTTTGAACTTCCAAATTTTTATATGAATGCTATGGTTCAGATGCCTGACACTGGAGAACTAAAAGCTGAACATTTTAAAAATCAAGAATATGTATTTTCAGGTCATTTCCATAAAAGACAGATTCAAGGAAGAATACATTACTTAGGAAATGCTTTTCCACACAACTATGCAGATGCATGGGACGATGATAGAGGAATGATGATTCTTGATAAGGAAAATAATAAAGAACCTCACTACATTAACTGGGACGATTGTCCTAAGTATAGAACACTTAAATTATCAAAATTATTAGATGAAAAAGAAGCAGTTTTAAAGTCAAAAATGTATCTTAGAGTAACATTGGATTTACCTATTTCTTATGAAGAAGCAAGTTTTATCAAAGAAACATTTGTAAATGATTATGATTGTAGAGAAATTACACTTATTCCTAGCCAACAAGATGAAGAGATTCATACAGATATAGACATAACACAGTTTGAAAGTGTAGATCAAATTGTTACTAAGGAGATTACTGCTATTGACACTGAAAACTATGATAAGAATTTGCTGTTGGGAATATATGGTGAGCTATGATTAAAATAAAAAATCTTACAGTTAGAAATTTTATGAGTGTGGGTAACCAAACCCAGGCAGTAGACTTTGACAAGCAACAATTAACACTAGTTCTCGGTGAAAATCTTGATCAAGGTGGTGATGATATGGGTTCTAGAAACGGAACCGGTAAAACAACCATTGTAAATGCATTAAGTTATGCATTATACGGGTTGGCACTTACAAACATTAAAAGAAATAACCTAATTAACAAGACTAATAACAAGGGCATGTTAGTTACGCTGACTTTTGAAAAAGATGGTACTAGCTATAAAGTAGAAAGAGGACGTGGTCCTAATTTATTAAAGTTTTTTATTAATGATCAAGAACAAGAACTAGTAGACGAAAGCCAAGGTGACAGTAGAAAAACACAAGAAACTATAAATGAACTGTTAGGTATGAGTCATAATATGTTTAAACACATACTTGCATTAAACACTTATACTGAACCGTTCCTAAGTATGAAAGTAAATGACCAAAAAGATATTATTGAACAGTTGCTTGGTATTACTATATTATCTGAAAAAGCAGAGTCTTTGAAAGAAAAAATTAAAAGTACAAAAGATGCTATTACAGAAGAGAATGCAACTATAAATGCACAAAAACAAAGTAATGATAGGATAGAAGAAACTATAGAAAGTCTAAAATTAAAACAAAGTGCTTGGGAAACAACTAAAAAAACTAACATAGATAAACTACAAAAAGGTATAGACGAACTTGAACATCTTGATGTAGATAAAGAAATTGCAAAGCACGAACAGTTACAAAATTGGGAAGAATTGAATACAAAGATTAATAATCTAAAAAAAGAAACTTCTACACTTGACTCTGCATTAATGAGAGCAGATAAGTCTGTAGACAAAGTTTCAAAAGATATAGAAGGTCTTGCTGACGCAAAATGCTATGCTTGTGGTCAAGACTTACAAGAAGAAAAGAAAAAAGAAATTGAAAAAACAAAACAAAAAGAATATGATGATGCAGTATCATATCAAACAGAAATTAATGACAAACTAAAAATAGCAAACGATCAGTTAAAAGGTATAGGTGATATAAATGGAAGACCCGAAACTTTTTATGAAACTATTAAAGAAGTTTATGATCACAAACAAAACGTACAACAATTAAAATCTGCTTTTGACAATTCTAGTAATGAAACAGATCCTTATCAAGAACAGATTGATGATTTAAAAAACAAAGGAATCCAAGAAATTGACTGGACTACAGTCAATGAGCTCACTAGTCTTAGAGAACATCAAGAGTTTTTGTTAAAGTTATTAACTAACAAAGATTCTTTTATTCGAAAAAAGATTATTGATCAAAACTTGGCATACCTGAACAATAGGCTCACCCACTATCTTGACAAATTAGGATTACCTCATCAAGTTGTTTTCATGAACGACTTGGCTGTTGAAATCACACAACTTGGTCAGGATCTCGATTTTGATAATCTTTCCAGGGGTGAACGTAACAGATTGATTCTTGGTATGAGCTTTGCATTCAGAGATGTTTGGGAGAGCTTGTATCAAAATATTAATCTGCTGTTCATAGATGAGCTTATTGATTCAGGTATGGATACTAGTGGTGTAGAGAATAGTTTAGCTGTACTCAAAAAGATGGGTAGAGAGCGAAACAAAAACGTATACCTAATATCACACAAAGACGAACTTGTTGGTAGAGTAACACACGTTTTAAAAGTGATCAAGGAGAACGGCTTTACATCATATGAAAATGATGTGGAAATATTCAATGAATGATGATACACATGATTTATTAACAAAGGCTTATATGGCATATTTTAAGGCAAACGAGGCATTTGAGGCTAGAAACTCTGTGCGTACACATCGAGAAAGTCGTAAGTGGCTAAGAGAAATACGTAGACTTGCAAAATTACGCATGGACGAGATTCATTATAAGCATAATTCCAAGACCGACCACACTGTAGATTAGGCTAGGGTAAGTATCCATATGCAGTGGACTTACCAAGGAAAAAAAGTAGAAATTCTCCCAGAGGATATCGAAGGATTTGTATATCTAATTACCAATACAACCAACGGACGTAAGTACATAGGCAAAAAGTTAGCAAAATTTAAGAAAACAAAACCTCCATTAAAAGGCAAGAAAAACAAAAGAAGAAGCAAAGTTGAAAGCGATTGGAAAGAATATTGGGGTTCCTCAGATCATCTAATTGCAGACGTAGAACAACTAGGACAAGAAAATTTTACAAGAGAAATACTTTATATGTGTAAAAGCAGAGGCTTAATGAGCTACTTAGAGGCTAAGGAACAATTTGACCGCAGAGTACTAGAAACCGATGATTACTATAATGGTATCATTAATGTGCGGGTAGGCAGTTCAAAAATCTTAAAAGAACAACTTAAAACAATATAGGCAATATACGGACATTGTTTGATCGGGGTACCTCGATCCGCTTTGAGGTGTAGCTACGAGCTACATCAGAACTGGCGAGTCCACTAGGCTATTTGCTACGAAAACCCCATGCACTAGGAACGAAGCAGGGGATAGCGAGAAACCCGCGAAGCGGTAAAGCGGTTTTGCAAATTTTTCGTGATGTCGACGTAGGTTGGGAAAGGTCAGAGCCCAGTAGCAAAGTCAAATACCTA
>MDSV01076402.1_pt1 | contig 75518 bp, 65 predicted proteins | sample 810851 | NCBI WGS metagenome assembly MDSV01 (sample SAMN05326640, study PRJNA326480) | marine metagenome | isolation source: seawater | place: Atlantic Ocean: North East | collected 2012
CATGATGCTTGGATTCACCTCTATAGAAGTCATAGCTTCTCTAGAGAAACTCAAATTTCATACTACCTTGAAGGAGAATTAGCTATTTTCTGTATTGATGCAGAATTAAGGCGTCGTTCAAATGGATTACACGGTGTTTGTGACCTAATGGCAAAATTATGCGAAAAATATGCCTTAGGATATGAAGGAGTAAAAGATTTAGGTGTCGATTATAATGACATTCGAAAAGAACTGGTCAATATGAAAGGAGGCCGTAACTTAGGAAAATACCTAGATTCATTGATTTTTGAAAGAAAGGCCCCTGATTTTGTTAAGGCTCTAGACTATTATGGTTTAAGCCTTACAAGTTCTTTTTCTAAGGATGAAAAACCTGCATCTGCTTGGCTTGGATTAAATCTTTCAACAAATAATGGTAGAATTATTGCCACCAGCCACATAGCAGAATCACCCCTTAGAAATTTAATAATGCCTGGAGATGAAATTATTTCGATCAATAAAATAAGACTGAAAGATGTTCAATCAACAAAATCAATTCTTTCAAAACTTGACCCGAATGATGTAGAGATTTGTTATGTTCACGAAGGAATAGTAAAAACCAAAAAAGTAACTTTGATTCCTGAGCGTGTACTAAAGGGCAAACTTGAGGGAATTGGAAATAAAAAATGGCAAAATTACATTTCATCACGTTCAAATTAAAGTAAATTTTCTAACCGCACCATAATAGGTGGAAGATCATACACTGTGGTATGTTTCGTAGTCTTTGGCGGAAATAAATTATTTGATTGACACATTTCAATAACTTGTATTTTATCTAATTTTTCTATTGAAGATTGCGGCCATACATCTACTGATATCAAATCTGAGTCAATGTAGTCAAGACATATTGCTGGAATTAATTTCAGGTTTAACAATTTGGCAACCGATAATCGATGATGTCCGTCCAATAAGGAACCTGTTTCACCATCAACTAATACTGGTTTAGTAAAACCACCCCACCTTTTTGTCATGTCTAGTAATTTGTCTCTTGCTTTTACTTTAATTTCTTCATGTGGCAGCAGCCAATCAACCGAAACTAAATCGACATCATCTTCAGTCCACATGGTACTGGGAACAGTATTTCAAGGATAATACTTTGGCTAACATCATAGGAAAGGGATTTTGTTGAAAACACACATTATCGGAAATAAATCAGATATATATGGTGTGCCACTACCTGATAACCTTTCTAAATTTGTAGATAAAATACCTATAGAATTATCATTTGTTTTGGATAAAATATCAGAACATGGAGGTGTTTGGATTGTTGGTGGCGCAGTGAGAGATGCTGCAATAGGTGTTTTTCCAGATGATATTGATCTAGCAACTGACCTTCTTCCCGAAAAAATATTGAATATTTTCCCCAATTCTATTGAAACTGGAGTCGCATTTGGAACAGTCACAGTTAAATCTGGAAAATATTTGTTTCAAATAACCACTTTAAGAACAGATGGTAAATATTTAGACAATAGACGTCCCGAATCAGTAATTTGGAATAATTCTCTAAAAAATGATTTAGAAAGGAGAGATTTCACTATCAATTCTATGGCTATTGATGTTGCTCGGAGATTATTTTACGATCCACATAATGGCTTAAATGATATTGAGAATGGAATTATCCGCTGTGTTGGCAATGCAACAAAAAGAATATCAGAAGATGGTTTAAGAATTCTTAGAGCATACCGATTTTTAGGCCACAGAGGGAATAACCTATGGAAAATGGATAAGAGTTTGCAAAATGCAATTAATATTAATTCATTTATGCTAGAAAATTTAGCTAAAGAAAGAATTTGGCAAGAATTTAAGAAGATTTTGAATTCAAAATTATCCAATGAAATATTGATTGAAATGTTGCAAAATGGAGTTTTAGAAAACATTTTGAGTAATAAGATTACCAGTCAATTACAACTAATTAAAGCATTGAAATCTGCAGAAAAATTAGACTATATTTCATTATTTTGTTTAATTAATCATAACCTAGAAAAATACAAAATCATCGAAATCTGTAAGAAATTAAAAATGTCAAATGCAGAATTAAAAAATATTAGCGAACGATTCCAATATATCGGATATACTCCAGAAGATAGTATTAGTGAATTAAGACTATTTCGCTTTATTTTGTCAGAAAAGTGGCAGCAACAACTATTGTTAGAAATTAATCTTAGATCTAATTCATTGATTGAATTTGATGCTAAATTTGATGCAAATTATATCAATGAAATTCTTCAACAGATCTCTAAGTTGAAACCTTTAACACATGAAAAGCAACTAGTGGATGGGAATTGGATAATGAATTCCACTAATATAGAACAAGGAAAGAGATTAGGTCGACTAAAAGAGTGGTTATTTAAATTACAAGTTCAAAATGATTTGACATCTATGGCAGAAATTGAATTGTTATTATGTAAAATCAATTGGAATGAAAAAGACTTTTCCAATTGGCCTAAATTATCAATACTATAATACAGCACTTTGAAGAATAAGGATTCTCACGGATGTCCATGTTCAGTGGACGTATCTCAGAAATGGTGGCTAAACAAATTGAGAATAAGCTAGCTGAAAAAAATGATTTGAATCGACTCACTGATAGCGAATTATCTCAACTAGCTGTAGAGTTTGTTGGCGATGCTCCACCTTCTCATGTACCTAGAGAAACTGTTATTCAAATTTTATCTCAGCAACCTGAAATAGAACGATGGAGATCTTCATTAAAGGATAAGTTCGCTGCTGCAGCACAAGAAAAAGTTGCAAATATGGCATCTAATGTTGATCCAAGAATGGTTGAAATGATAAAGCAACAATTTGGCCAGTGGCTAATGAATTCCGGAATGAATACAACTGAACTTACTACCAAAATTGATACAAATAAAGATGGATTATTAAGTAGAAATGAACTTAATCAATTTATTGAAAATCTATCTGGCAGTCAACCCCCTGATTGGGTATCTGATGCAGTAATCCAAATAATTGACAAAGACGGCAACGGAGTTATAGAAGTAAAAGAATTATGGAGTTATCTTGAATCGATTGGTTTTGAAGTCCCTAATCTAGAAAATATTGAAGTTGAATCTGAAGAAGAAATTACTGAAGAAGATATTGAACAAATGTTAGATGATGTTGAATTATCAACTGAAACACTTTTGCAAGAATCTTTAGAAAATGATTCAGAAGATACTTTAACAATAGCGGAAATTGATAATAATAATCACAGCAATATTAATGATCAAGTTATTAGTGATGAGATTGAAACCAACATAGTTGGCACTTCTATAGAAAAGTCAATTGAAATTTTACACTCAACAAGATTACATAGTGAAGCGACTGCGGTTATTGACAATTCAGAAGTTGGTGATTGTAAATTATATGTCGAAAAAATTGAACGTAATTTGATGGTTATGGACAGTTATCGAGGTGGAATGACAATTACTGGATTATTGGATGGCGGTCCATTCAATGTATCAGTTCTCTTCGAACCGCAATATAATGAATTTATCGAAAAAAGTGAAGGTAAAACGGTTTACTTTATGGCTAAATTACATGACTGGTCAAGTGGACTAAGGCAAGCCAAATTAAAGGGTACAGACTTCAAGTATTGATTAGTTACATTACTTTAGTGATCTAGCAATTACAATTCTTTGCACTTCTTGAGTACCTTCATAGATTTGGGTAATCTTTGCATCTCGAAAAAACCTTTCAACTGGGAATTCCTTGGTATATCCATAACCGCCTAGGATTTGAATTGCTCTTTCTGAAACCCACATTGCTGTATCTCCCGCATATAGTTTAGCCATACTTGCCTCTTGTGTATGCCTTGGACCACCATTTTCATAATGCTCTTGCTTCGCCCAAGAGGCTCTGTATACTAATTGTCTAGCGGCTGATACTCTAGTTGCCATATCTGCTAAATATGACATTATCATTTGATGGTGAGCAATGGGTTTACCAAAAGCTTCTCGTTCGTAAGCATATTTTAATGCAGATTCATAAGCACCTTGGGCAATACCTAAGGCTTGAGCAGCAATGCCTATTCTACTATTATCCAGTGCATTCATTGCAATTGGGAAACCTTTTCCAACATCTTTTAACACATTTTCTACAGGTACTTTACAATTGTTCAAAATTAGCGTACATGTATCTGAAGATCTTATCCCAAGTTTATCTTCTTTTTTGCCAACTGAAAATCCATCAAAACAAGATTCAACAATAAATGCAGTTGTACCTCCATGCTTTTTTACACCATAGTCGGGATGATCGACATCTTTGGCAAACAATACAATAATCTTGGCTTGAACACCATTAGTCACCCACATTTTCTCTCCATTCAAGATATAGTGCTTACCATCATCAGATAATTTTGCTTTACAGATCATTGCTGCAGCATCTGTCCCTGCTCCTGCTTCAGATAGTGAATATGCGCCTACCTCTCCCGCAGCAAGCCTTGGAAGGTATGCATTCTTTTGTTGCTCATTGCCGTGTAATGCTATTGTTTTGGAACAAAGTCCAACATGAACACAAAACATTACACCAAATGATGGGTCCACTCTTGAAAGTTCTTCGACAATTATTGATTCTGAGATATCATCAACTGGAGAGCCACCATATTCTTCGGGGATTGTGACACCTTGAAGTCCAAATTCAGTGAATTGTTGCCATTCTTCAGAAGGGGGTATTTGATTAGCATCACGATGCTCAACATTTGGTGCAAGTATACTCTCAGCAAAATCTCTAACCAATTCCCTAATCATTTGCTGTTCATCGGTTTCTGCGTAATTCATAATGCTCCCCAGTTAGGCCAATAGGCCAACTCTCTTAACCCGTTTGCTAAATACAAAAAGGAAATTTTCCCAAATTATTCATATATGATGCCTATGAGGCGCGCATAGGAGGAATCATTTTGGATGAAGAAACCGTAGAATTTAATGTAGCGCATAATAGAAAATACTCTACCGACCATCTTTGGTATCAAGAAAAAGATGACAGATTGATGATTGGAGTTAGTGAATTTTTGAAACTAGAAATTGGAGATGTCTTGAGAGTAATTTTACCTCAAGCCGAAACCGAAGTAGACGAAGGAGATGGAATGTTCTCGATTTGGACTGCAGATGAAAAGAAGCCTTTTCCAGCTCCTTTTTCAGGATTGATTGCTGAAGTTAATGGAGAAGTAGAAATAAATCCAGATTTAGCAAATGATTCTGCCTATGACTTAGGATGGATCATTATTTTGGAACCTCATGAATTAGACTTAGAATTGTTATTGGACCCTGATGAATATGTTGAATATCTTGCAGAATTGTGATGGATGTGTCCTTCATGAATCAAATTCAAATTTTAAAGCAAAGCCTTTCTAATGCTCCAATTATTTGGAAAGGCGATTATCCGTACTTCATACACCCTATTACAGATGGAGTTCCCAGATTAGAACCAAATGTTTTGGAAGCAATAATTGAATTAACAATTCCACTGATAGATTGGCAAAATATAGATGTTATTCTTGGAATAGAAGCAATGGGTTTACCATTAATGGCACCATTAAGCATGAGTACTGGCATACCCATGGTTATTGCTAGAAAGAGACAGTACGGCCTTGAGAATGAAGTAGAAATTAATCAAGAAACGGGATATTCCAAAGGAAGTATTTTTCTAAATGATATTAAAGATAATGAAAAAATAGCAATAATTGATGATGTCCTTTCTACTGGAGGAACTATACGTTCAGTAATTGAAGGAGTAAAGAAAACCGGTGCAACTATTGAAAATATTGTTGTCGTAGTAGAAAAAGGACCTGGTATGTCTGAACTGCAAAAAGACTATCCAGAAATAAAATTTGATTCTTTAGTAAAATTAGAAATGGATGGAGAGAAAGTCATTATTATCGACTAGGAGTTGTTTTTATGGACCTTGAGAGACATGATTTTCAGCTTGGAGAATTAGTTGATAAAATAAAACAAAATGATAATCGATTAATTGCATTACAAGTACCTGAGGGTCTGAAAATGCAAGCACTTGAAATGATGGATGAAATTGAGACTGAAACCAGTGCGAAAGTAGTTCTTGCTGCTGACCCATGCTATGGAGCTTGTGACCTTGTTCACGACAAAATGAAAATGATGGGAGTTGAATTAGTTGCGCACATGGGTCACTCTCAAATGAATATAGATTCAGGAATGCCAACCGAGTTTATAGATGTAACATATGATGGAGACCCCGATTTATCTCCAGTAATTCCAATCTTAAACAAACATTTGAAAATGGCAAAACAACGTATTTCAAGTCAAGATAAAGACAGTCAATTATCAGAAAGTGAAGCCCAAGATAAGTTCATGGATGCTGTTGGAAGATTAGCACCTCTCAATGATACTAAATTAGGACTAGTCGGTTCAATACAACATCTGCACTTATTACCTGAATTTCATGATCGGCTCGAGAAAATTGGTTTCGATGTTACAATTCCGATTGGAGGGGCAAGACTTTCTTTTCCAGGACAAGTTCTTGGATGCAATTACTCTGGAGATGACCCCAGCATAGGACATTACCTATTCTTGGGATCTGGTGATTTTCATCCAATAGGTCTTGTTTTACATACTGGCAAGCCTTTGGCGATGCTTGACCCTTATGAAGGAGATGCTAAAGAGATGTCTCTTGAAAGAATTGAAAGGATATTAAGACAGCGTTTTGGACTAATAATGTCAAGTCAAGAATGTCAATCTTTTGGAATTTTGATCGGTGAAAAACCAGGGCAAATGAGAAGAACTTTAGCCTTGAGAATGAAGCGCATATTAGAAAAACATGGTAAAAAAGGATATTTACTTGCTCTAGAGCACATAGGACCAGATCTAATTGATTTTTACCCCGTAGATGCATTTGTTAATACTGCATGTCCTAGAATAGCAATTGATGACGCGGTAAGATATCGGAAACCACTAATTACACCATTTGAACTTGAAGTAGCTCTTGGTGAAAAGAAATGGGAAACTGGATATATGTTTGATGAAATACCTTGAGGTTTAAAAAACCTCAAGAATGTCTAATTCTAAAGAGTATATTCAATAACGGTTGTCTTTGTCCTTCCAATGTTATGAGCGGCTATCTAGATAGAATTGGTGCTGGCTTTGTAATAAAAGATCCAAATCCATTAGATTTTGATTTTATTCCTGAAACAATAGTCGCTCGTGAATTATTCCAAAATCAATTAGCCACAAGATTCTCTTCTATAGACAAAATTGATTCTAGTTGTCAAGCAGTAATAACAGGCCCTGTAGGAAGCGGAAAAACAGTTCTTGTCAAGACATTTTGCAGAGATTTACAACGACACCTAATAAATAAGCGAAACATAATTATTGCTCATGTTAATTGTAGAAATGCATCTACAAGCACAAGAGTTGTTCAAAGAATCCTACATGCTATTGACCCTGGGCATCCAGACCGTGGTTTATCGATAGGAGAGCTACTGTTGAGTTTGAGGAAATTGACTAGAAGAAATTCTTCTCATCTGTTAGTCATTTTAGACGAAGTAGACCACATGTTGAGGAAATCTGGAGATGATCTCTTGTATCAATTACTTCGAATAGATGAAGACCAAGATGGAAAAGGCACTTTGTCACTCATTTTAATAAGTCAAGAGCAAGTATTAGATGTTCTTGAAACAGCAGTGATATCAAGAATGGGAAAAACAAATCTCATAAGAATTCCCAGTTATGGAGAAGAGGAATTATACCAAATAGTGAAACAAAGAGCTGATTTATCCCTAAATAGTGGGACATGTAGTGATGAAATTTTAAGACTAATTTCCCAAAAAGCAGCACCTGTTGGGGATGCTAGATTAGTAATTGAGCTTCTAAAAGCATCTGCAGAAGCATGTGAAATAAGGCAAGATGATCATTCATTAAGAGAAATCAGCATAGATGATGTTCATTACCAAGACAAAGAATTATCTGTTGATATAGTGAATGAAATAGATGCATTGCAAGGACTTCAGGCACATGCCATGTTAGTACTCTTAGCAATTTGTAGAAGATTGCGTAATGAAAGTTCGATGACTATGGGAGATGTCGAAAACATTTACGCAGTAGTATGTGAAGAATACGATGAAAAAATGAAAAGCCATACAACATTATGGAAATATCTCAAAGATTTTGAACATAGACAATTGATTAAAACTAGAATCTCAACCATTACTGGTGGAAGAGGTAGAACTACACATCTTTCAATGCCTCACTTTCTACCCAGCGACATTGCCAAAAGATTAGAAATGCTTGTAAAAAGGAGATTATAACAAATTTTTCATTAATCTATTTCATCCGGTGAGCATAAATATAGGTCACTATTCGGCAGACTGTCTTAGAGGCGATAATATGGCTGGTCAACAGGGAGAATTCGTTGCTGTGGTTAACGACACAGAACCGAAAAGCAATGGTAAAGCCTATTCATTAAAAATTTCAGGAAATAATCATTCTCAACTTCTTGGTAAAAAAATTGGCGATATGGTTGATGGTATATTTATCGGCGAAGGAGATAAGACTCTTTCGGGATATAAATTACAAATTACGGGTGGCTCTGATAAGACAGGAACTCCGCTAAGAAGAGACCTTGAAGGTGGTTCAAGACAATCCGTTTTAGTTACAAGATCAACCGGATTTAAAGGCCATAATCTAGTATTCAAGACCAAAGGTGGAGAAAAAAAGAGGTTTCGATACAAACCAGATGGTTTGAGAAAGAGAAGAAATTTCAGAGGTAATACAATAAATCAAGATACTAGGCAAATTAATTTGAAAGTTGTCGAATCTGGTAAGAAGTCTCTTGCTGATATTCTTTCTGTATCAAGTGAGGAATCACCGGAGTGAATCCCGAGAGGGCTTTCGTAAATTAGGAGTGTTTGGGAATGGCGAGAAAACTTCCCTCACAGCCTACAGTCAACATTGGTTTAGTTGGACATGTCGATCATGGAAAAACTACTCTAACCAAAGCATTGTCAGGAGTATGGACTGATACTCACTCTGAAGAAAGGAAAAGAGGTATTTCGATTAAATTAGGATATGCAGATACTGCTTTTTACAAAACAAAAGATGGAACATACTACGCTGCAGGTAAAAATCCAACCGGAAAGGCAGATGTAAAAGAAGAACTTAAAAGAGTAGTTTCATTTGTTGATGCACCTGGACACGAAACTCTAATGGCAATTATGATTACTGGCGCCTCAATTATGGATGGTGCAATGCTAATGATTGCTGCTAATGAAAAATGCCCTCAGCCTCAGACTAGAGAACACTTAATGGCATTGAATATGTCTGGCATCAAAAATATTGTAGTTGTTCAAAATAAAATAGACCTTGTTAGTAGAGATAGAGCAATAGAATCACATCAAGAGATAAAAGAATTTCTAAGTGGAACTGTAGCAGAAAACGCGCCAATTATTCCTGTTTCTGCCCACCATGACGTTAATTTAGATATCTTAATTGATGCAATTCAGAAAACAATACCCACTCCTGAAAGAGATGAAAATGAAAAGCCTTTGATGCATGTTGCTAGATCATTTGATATTAACCGACCTGGAACTAGACCTACCAAATTAACTGGAGGAGTAATAGGTGGCAGTATTGTCAAAGGTACATTCAAAATTGGTGATGAAATTGAAATTGGTCCCGGGCGAAAAATTGTTCAAGGCTCAAAAACAAGATGGGAACCAATTTCTGCTACTATAACAAGCATGAAAGGAGGTGGCTCAAATCAAGAAAAAATGCATGCAGGAGGTCTTTGTGGACTTGCAACTGAACTTGATCCTGCTACCACTACATCTGATAATTTATCAGGACAAGTAGTCTCATTATCAGGTTGTCTGCCAGAAACAAGGTCATCGTTAGAAATATCAGTTCATTTAATGGAATCTATGGTATCATCTGAAGTAGGAAAACCAGAGAAAATTCATCCTTTAAGAAATAATGAAATGCTAATGATAAATGTCGCCACTGCTACCTCTGTAGGAATTACAAAAAATGCAGAAAAAACAAGAACTGCTTTAGAACTTAGATTACCAATATGTGTTGATTCTGGAGAAAGAGTCTCTTTATCAAGAAGAATTGGTTCTCGTTGGAGATTAATTGGCTACGGTATTATTCAATAGGCGATATAATGTCTCAAGCAATTATTGTTGACGCTTGCGGGTGGGTAGCGATTATAGATGCAGAAATTAATTTTGAAATCGAATTAGAAAAGATATACGGTAATAATACATTAATTCTATTTGATAAAGTACTTCAAGAGATAGAATTATTACAACAGACTAGACCAAGAACTAAGTCATTATTGGTGAGTTTACTTACCAGTAAATCACAATTAATAGATACTGATTCTAATTACTTTAACCATACTGATGACTTAATATTTGATTTTGCCAAAGAAAATTTGATTCCTGTTATTACTGTTGACAAAAAACTGAAAAAAAGATTATATCAATCCGGAATAGACGTAATTGAAATTGCCAAAAAAAGCCATTTGAAGTTGATTGAGGGTCTATAGAAATGGCTACGGGAGAGTGAAAAGGTGGTCATCATTATGTCCATCTAATAGTCTTAATTTAACACCTGCATCAATCCATGCATGCGCATAATTTATTGCTCCAAAAGCTCTGACATAATCGCCAATATTCATAAAATGCTTAGCATCATTATAATAATCATCAGCCATTCTTAACAATACCAACAACATATCTGATTCTGTTGTACCATCTTCATGTATTGGTGTTGCTTTAGACCTAGCCTGTTTTGTTAATGAAATATAATGTAGCAATTTCTTTTCAGTTATCTGTTGTTGTATTTTGGTCACTCACCTGCCTCCTTTTGCCTTCTTAACAAACGTTTAACGTCTTCTAATCTTCCTAATGCTTGATATAATTCAACTGCTAATGATAGACGACCTTCTTTTTCGGCCTCTTGAGCTCTGTGAAATATCTTTTTCCTTTCATCCCAATCCTTTGCCAACGCTGCTTCTGTAGCAGCTTGGAAGCGACTTTCTCTCTCTGAATCTGCTAAATGAGGTGCTTGCCACATTCTAAGCAATCCATTACGAGTTGCTGTAACCATTGTATGCAATGTGGTTTTAGCCAATAAATCTCCAAGATTCATACCGTCCCCTAATGTTGAACTGTCATCGTCTTTAATGGCAGAAATATGATACAATAAACCCTCTATACCAAGAATCCACCATCCATCTCCGCATCTTATGCCATCCATGGGTTCTAATGAATCCGATTGCAACTTATCTATGCTATCCCAACCAAATGGATGGGGTATTCCTTCCCATACCTCTCCTGAACTTGTCTGTAGCAGCAATCTTCCTGATTCTAATCTAGAAACCCAACTCCAAATTCTATCTTCAAGGCGTCTTTTAGAATACTTTTGTCCAAGTCTACCACACCAAAGTTTACCATCAGCTGATTGCCACAGAATGTGCTCTCTATCCAACCATCCGATCAATCTCCTTATTTTTCCTGTTGCAAATCTTTTTATTCCAACCCCTTGGTGTGAGAATAAATGTAATTGCCCCTCTTTACCTGATAATAACCATCCACCTCCAGGTCGATATATGGCATCAGTAAAACCACCAAAAGTTGACCTACCATCGTGAATCATTTTACCATCAATCGTTGAAATAACATAGAAACCATGAGCTGCTAATACTGCTAAGATGCCGTTATTATAATCAATTGAATGTACTTTGAATGGCATTTTTACTGACCATCTTACATCACCATTTGCTTCTAGCAGAATTAATTCTAATCCAGCACTAATAACAACACCACCCTCAACTGCAGCAATACAAGAAATTCTAGAATCTGCTTGCCAAGACCATGAAATACTCCAAGTCATTATTCTTCACCTCCAATTATGCCCCAAGCTATCAATTGGGCTCTTGCTGCTTGTGTTAATTCAAAATATCTGCTTCTACCTTTAATTCTAACACTCAAAATACCTGATTTCAATAACTTATTACTTATTTGTGACAATCTAGGGCGTTTCACCCCAAGATGATTCAACATCTCAATATCACTAGGTGAGTACTTTCTTACTCTAGCGATAGACAATACATAAGATTCATTTTGATTAAGATTTGATAACATTATTGGATTTAATGGGAAATCTTGTTTTTGCGAAAACTTTTGATTAGATAAATTAAGTAATGAATTAATGAAAATATTAGAATTATTTTCTTCACCTTTGACATTATTGTTCAACAAATTTGAAATTAAAGTCACTAATTTAGAAATTGATGCTTCATCGACTTCATCTAAAATTTTAGTTTCTGATTCGTCTTTTACTTCAAGATCATCAAATTCCAGTTCAGAGTTAATACCGATTTCATCATGGATTAATTCTGCTGAGTCTAGCTCGGTAAATTCAATCCGGTCCTCTGGTTCAATCAGATCTTTTGACACCCAAAGTTCTGCGCCTTGAAAATTGCCATCATTTACCATTTCTTCAATAGTTAATTCCTCTTTATCATCAAATTCCCTTGTTCTACCGAGCAATCCTCCAAATGCACCTGCATCAATTACTGGCCTTCTAGATACTGATGATTCAATAAATTCTTCTGTTTTAGGTGTTGCAGAAAATGTGTGGTTTTCTACAGATTCATCAAATGATTGTGATTCAGATAACTCATCTAAATCTAACTCAAAGCCAAATAATGATTCTTGAAATACTGGTTGATTATTATTTTCCTCTTCAATTCTTTCATGCCAAGGAATTGAGGCATCAATTATGTCATCATTTTTTTGCTCAAATATATTTTTATCAATCGAATTTTTACTTCCAACTGGCGTTTTTTCTATTGGTTCAGTTAATACAGAATTGCTTTTCACATTAGTGTAATTTATGTCTTTTTGATTCATCATATTATTATCAATTGTGTCACGCAATAACTTAATTATCTCAATTGGAACACCATTAGTCATTCTATGAATTATAGAGGCATCTTCTATTGACAGATCAAAAATTTCATCAGAAACTGTTGCTATTCTTCTCTCAACTAACTCCTGTAATTCATTGATAGATAAAGGTGAAAGTGTCTCTATATTAGCAAAACTGTTTATTACTGATTCTGGTATATTGGTTCTTTGCTTAGGCTCAACCACTACTACAACTACTGCTTTTAACCTTTCAAGAGCTGGTAAAACATCGCGTAATGCCACAGATAATACGCTCCCTTCAACATTCGGCAAATCTATAACGATCAACGGCAGCTTATTTTCAAATGATCTAGAAAATTCAACCATTTTGTTAACTAATTCTACTGAATTACCCGGTATTTGATAATCAATTAATTCCGAATACATTCTTTCTAGAAGGCTTTGTCCAGGCATTGATGCTGAAATGTAATCTATGTGAACATAAACTGGTGCTTCATGCCCCAAGCACCTCAGTAAAGAGGTACGGCCACTACCTGAATCACCAACCATCAAAATTCGCCTATTGGACATGAAATTGATATGTTGTGATATTCTACCTCTTATATCTAATCTCCCAACATATAGATTACCTTGATTGCCTTCTAATGGACTTGTGGAAAATGGATTCTGCCCAAGAATAGGTATCTGAAATTCAAGACTTTTCACACGCATTAGCATAGAAACTACTACTAGGTATTTTATATTTCACCATAAACTGTGAGTTCATAACCCGTTATAATGCGTAAACATGATTATTCAAAGGGATTTTTAGAGAGCGAATAACGCCCAATTAACGTAAAATTAACGCGTTAGCATATACGTTAAACCCGTTAATTTGAAGTCACCGAACCTATTTGCTTATTTGCATCCTTCACATCGCACCTATTGTGAGAGCATGCCTGTCGAGAATAGTAGATTGAGTGGTTTTTTCAAATTATCAGTTAATGAAAGAAGAAAACTTGTTCAGAGTCTAACTGGAATTGACCCTCAGCATCTTGACACATTAGCAAATAATGGTGAATTAAACGATGAAGCTGCGGATCGAATGATTGAAAACGTAATAGGAACCATGTCATTACCAGTAGGAATAGCAACTAATTTCAAAATTGATGGCAAGCATTACCTTATTCCATTTTGCCTAGAAGAGTCTAGCGTTGTTGCTGCAGCTTCAAATATGGCTAAACGGTGTTTAGTAAACGGCGGATTTAGAACTCAAAACGATGCACCAATGATGATTGGCCAATTACAAATATTAGACTGCGAAGATATTGAACTAGCCATGAAAAATATACACATAGCCAAAGATGACATTATTTCATTATGCAACAGCTTACCATCAACCATGATTAAATTGGGCGGCGGATGCAAGAGATTAGAGACTAGAATAGTTGAATCCATATCAGGACCTATGTTGATTTTACACATCATTGTAGACTGTCGAGACGCTATGGGGGCAAATGCAGTCAATACTATGGCAGAATTAATTGCGCCGGAAATTGAAAGATTGACTGGAGGTAGAGTTCATTTGAAAATATTATCAAACTTAGCAGTGCACCGTTTAGCACGTGTTGAAGCGACTTTTACACCTGAAGAATTATCTAATGACGGCACTAAAGAAAATGGTACAGAAATAATTCAAGGAATCATCGAAGCACATCATTTCGCAGTTGCTGATCCATTTAGAGCAACCACACATAACAAAGGCGTGATGAATGCCATAAGCAGCGTTTCTGTAGCATGTGGACAAGATTGGCGAGCTATTGAAGCGGGATGTCATGCTTGGGCTTCTTTTTCCAATAAACATTATTCTTCAATGACCGATTGGTCAATTGATAATAATGGAAATTTGTTTGGCAGTATTGAAACTCCAATGGCGGTTGGAATTGTTGGAGGTGCTTCAAAAGTACACCCAGCTGCCAAAGCAAATTTGGCAATCTTAGGAGTTGATTCGGCAAATGAGCTAGCTGGAATCATATGTTCAGCAGGACTTGCTCAAAACCTTGGCGCGTTAAGAGCATTAGCAACCAGTGGAATTCAAGCAGGCCATATGAAATTACATTCTAGGAATATGGCTGTTAGTGCTGGTGCTGTTAATGAGGAAGTGGAAATTGTTGCCTCAAGGTTGCAGGCACATAATGGTCCAAAAACTCAAACTACAGTAAAGAAAATATTGCAAGAACTAAGGGAAGAATAAATTATTCTTCACTGAATTCCAATGTTGCTTGAACAGTACCTAGATTCTCACTTTCATCCCGCAAAACGCCACTATTATCTAAGCTATCTAAAATTCCCGTTTTTTGCACTTGCTCTCTAAACCATGCTTTGACTTTTTTCCTTTCCGTGTATGGACAACCAAAAGCTTCAGAGAAACGTCTAGTAGTAGTTAATTTTCTAGTATTTCCGTCTTTTCTACGGTCTATCATACCATACTGTGCTAATTCTCTAACATAATCATAGGCTTTTTGGCCGAGCAACTCCACCAATCTTGACTGAGACAAAGGTTGATGATATGCAATTAGAGATGCTGCTTTTAGTAATTTCTTAGGCAATTCTGTCTTAGCACCCTTCGGCAAATGCTCAGCTATGATTGGCTTAACTTCTATAGCCCATCTATCACCAACTTCTGCTATCTGTAAAGCGCCACCTCGGCGTCTTTTTAGAGTAGAGCGTAATGAATACAACGAATCCAACATCTCATCTTCATCATAACCTAATGATTCACATAACTCGTTAACAGTCATAGATCTTCCAGCCCCAAATAATGTTGCTTCTAAAAGTGTATCTAACTGTAACTCAGTCATATTATCAAATCCTTACTCAATCAACCACTCATGAATTTCTAATTCTTCTTCGACTTTTTCTTGTGCCAACCTTTGCTCTGCTAACTTACGTTCTTTTTCCTCCTTGATACGTAGTTTTTCAGCGCGCTTTTTGGCAAATTGTACTGAGCCAGTTTCCTCATCACCCAACGGTGTGGAGTTTTTATTATTGCTTTCTTCAATTGCAGCCTTAACTTGTTCAAATTCTTCAAGATGTGGCCATAAATCCTCTAGCATAATGTCACCATAAGGAACTTCGTCTTGACTTAACAGAGCAAATCCTCTATGAGTTAAAAATAAACTAGCAATAAATGAGGCAACCTTGGCCTCTTCATTATACCCCTGGGCAACTGGACCGTTTTGCAATTCTAATATTTGCCCTAATTCAGAAATAACATCAGTTACCTTTACCTTATTACTACCTTTGATAACACATGTTTTTCTCAATGCATTCCAACATCTAAATATGTCGCCCTCTAAATCTTCATTATGCATTCGACCCCCAACATTGTTTAGGTAATCACCTAATTGTGCCTGATGGGCAATTCTGTTTTCTTCGCGGATTTTTAATTCTTCAGCATCATCTGCTGCATCCTTAAACGCTGAAAGCAATTCTCCTAAAGTCACTGGACGCCCTTCATCCCTACGAATTCTTTCGTCAAACAAAGTAGGTAAAATATCATCTGCCATACCATCGAGTATGGATGTAGTAAATAAGAAGTCTTCATCGTCGTAATCAGATTCCCAACCGAAATCTAAATCATCTTCCCAATCATCATCTTGATCCATGTTTTGAACACGATCAAACAAGACTATTGCTTGCTGATTTAGAACTTCCCAGGCCATTCTTATCAACCTACCGCATGCTGGTAAATTTAATTTATCGGACTCAGATTTTACCCTTTTAGTAAACACCTTTAGGAAGGTAGAAAGGTCAATATTCCAGGGGTTTAGGTCCTGTTCTTTTACTAATGATAAAACTAAAGCAACCGAACGATCAAATGGATCTTCTAATGAATTGAATTCGGATTCTTCCGCCTCAACAACAGGCATTATACGTTCTGCAAACTTCAACGCTGTTTCAGATTCTTCTCCAGACTCTAATAACTGATTGATTATGTCCTGTCTAAGAAACCATTTATCCAAAACAGATTGTTTAGTCGACAATATACCACCTCATGAATCTAGTTCAACTTGATCCAATGTTTCCTCATCACGCGCTATCTCTTGATTTATCTCTTCGATTGCTTTTACTATCTCTTGCCTTTCTTGAATATCTTCGGACATTTCTTCTGCTCTTTCAGCCAAGCTCATGATAGAATCTGCTTCTTGTTCAACGAAGTTAAGCAATCCTCCTAAACTTGAAGGAGGAGGCAATGGCTCAGGAACTTGAGGCATGTCTATTTCAGAATCTAATTGTTTTTCTAATTTAATAGCATTAATTCTTTCATCTAATGGATTATTCTTTGCCGATTCTATTTCACTCAACTTAATTGCTCTTTCTTTATCAAAGTCCATTATTCTTCGACTGCAGCCATCGCCACCATGAGTTATTCCAATGTGATGGTCTGCCAACCTCAGTGATACTTTTCTAAGTGTAACCATAATAAATTGTGCTTGCTTACTTCTTTTACGACACATTTTTGCAATTCTCTCTGCATTAACAGCATCTAGATTTTGATCTACCTCATCGAAATAATAGAATGGACTTGGATCATAATCTTGAATTGCAAAAATAAGCGCTAATGCAGCCATAGATTGTTCTCCTCCAGATAATTGTAATCTGTTTACCTTAGATGATTTGCCTTTAGGTTTGGCCCATAACTCCAAACCTCCCTTAAATGGCTCATCAGGATTCTCCAAATACAATTCTCCTTTCCCTCCATCACTCAGAATTTCATAGGATTTCTTGAAATTGTCATTTACTTTACTTAATACCTTCATTAATTTTGACTTCCTTTGCGATTCCAAACGTTCAGTTATATCCATCAAATTTGATCTTCTTGTCTGCAATTGCTTAAATTCATCTTTCATCGAATTAAGTTTCTCTTCGCACTCAGCATATTGTTCTATAGCAAGCATATTAACTGGACCATGTCGTTCCATAGCTCTTTCCAATGTTCTGACTTTCTTTTCCGCATCTCCTACAGATGGTAATGTAACATCAGAACCTGCGGGTTTAATCCCATTAAGTTCCATTTCATTGAGTAATTCCGAGATAATTAGATCTTTATTTATCATTGAGCGACTCAATTCATCACTAAGTCTTCTTCTTGATTGTGAATCGGTAGATTTTTGTGTTAATTCAGTTCTCAAACTAGCACGTTCATCAACAAGTTCAATCCTTTCATCTTCAAGACCTTTATTTTCTTCAAGCAACTGTGTCCTCTCTTCTTCGCGTTCTTTTAATTCTATAGAATCTGTGGCTATAGATGCTTGCAAGTTATCAATCATCTCACTTCTTTGAATAATACTTTTATTTAATAGATCAATTCTAGAAACTAAATCTTCAACCCTCTGTTCTAGTAAACTTTGGTGATCACTACCGCTGTCAAGTGCTGTTTGGGCTTTTGACATTACTCCTTCAGCATCCAATCGTTTCATCTGTGCTGCATGCATTCGATCTTTTAGGTGCTCAGGGCTAGCAGATTCTAGTAGACCCCTAGTTTGTGCAATTGAGGATTCAAGTTCTTTTACATCTGATTGAGCAACATCCAAGTTATCAAGAAATTGCCCACCTAAAATCTCTAATTCAGACAACTTATTCTCTATTTCCGAAACTTGCCCTAATGATTTATTATAACTTGATTTTGCTTGTTTAAGTTCTGCACGCCATTCTTGTAATTTTACAGCGTGGTCACTATCTGTTAACTGATTAATAGTACCTCTCAAACGTTGTTGTTCTCTACGAGATTCTAATAGAGCAGAACTTACAGTATCGGACATCAATTGTAATTTCTCTATCTCGGAAGATAATTTTTCTAACTCACTAGCACCTCTAATACCCCCACCGAAAGAAACCGACATCTTGCGCTTCGAACCACCAATCATTGCACCTCCTGCCTCTGTAACATCGCCCCTAAGAGTTACTAATCTTACCCCCCCCATGTAACTTCTAGCAGTAGACAGAGAATCTACTATCAAAGTGTTACGAAGAACAAATTTTATCGCGATATCGATTTTAGGATCATATTCTAATAACTCATGAGCAAAGCCAACTACGCCTGGTTTTTTAGAAACCATTAATGCTTTGCCTGCAGCCCTATTATTAGTCAATTTATTGAGTGGAAGGAATGTTGCCCTACCAGCTCTACGCTCTGCTAACCATTTGATCGCCTTAGCTGCCACCTCATCATTTTCTACAACTATTGAAGTCATACCACCGCCAATTGCAGTAGCTAATGCACTTTCATGATTATTATCTATAGGCGCACATAATTCAGCTATAGAACCTACAACTCCACTTAGTTCTCCATTATCTCGTGCTGAAATAATTGCTGCAGCTCCACCTGCCATTCCCTTTGAACCAGAAGAGTTCTCCATCTCTGCACGCAGCCTCTCTCGCTTTCTTTCTGATTCTCTTAGTTTGTTTTCTATTAATTGAGATTCTTCAACTAGTTTTTGTTCTGTCCTCTGTGCAGTAATTAGATCCTTTGACAATTTATTACGATCTCCTTTTGAATCGTCACCTTTGAGTTCTTCGCCTTTTATCTCCAATTCGCCTAGTGCCAATCTAAACTCTTCAGCATCATCTTGTGCGTTGGACAATTGTTCTGATATCACTTCAGCTTGTGCAGCTGTTCGGTTTACTTCACTTTGTGCATTATTCAAAACTTGGTTTGCCTTTTCTAGTTCATCAAGTAAAGAAGTCAATTGATGAGAGAATTTGGCACTTTCATCGCCAGATGATTCCATTATTTTCTGAATTTCAACCTCTTCTTCCTTTGCCTCATCCAATGATTTTTGCGACGATTCTAAATCCGATTTAGCCGAGAGAAGCGTAGTGATGAATTCTTCCAAAGCAACTTTAGCTGAATCCAATTGATCTGTTAAATTTGTTAATTCCAATCGTTCTTCTTCGTCCTTCTCATCAGCATCTGAAATACGGTCTTTATTGGTATCAATTTTAAGATGTAAATCAAATATTAATTTGTTTAAACCTTTATTTTCTCCACCGGTTAAATCTTCTATTTGCTTCTGTAATTCACCGATTTTATCATCTAATGACAATAGTTTCTTTGAACCTTCTTTAATTTGTAAATCTAGTTCATTTGCCTCTTCTAAATACCTTGATTGTTCATTAACTTGATATTGTTTTTCGGCTAATTGGCTTGCATAATTAGCTTGATAAGAGATAATTCTTGATTCGTTTAACTCATCAACTAAGTCTTTTACTTTGACAGCCAAATCTTTTTGCTTCTTTAATTCCTTTAATCTAGATTTTTGATTTTCTTCCAACAGTTTAATTCGCTCAATATAATCTTCAACACTTTGTTTTTGCTTATCGGCTTTTCTAATTTCATCATCATAAAGTGTAACTCCTGCTACACTATCAAGCACTTTTCGACGTTCTTTTGCAGTCATCTTTGCTAAACTTGTAACATCTCCTTGTAATACAATATTATAACCATCAGGCCTTGCATTTGCTGAACCTAAGATTCTATGAAATGATTTTTGAGTGCTCTCTTCGCCATTCAGATTGTAATTGGTTACTACATTCCCCGATTTGGTCAGTCTAATAGACCTAGACATTCTAACTTCGTCTAAATCAACCGGCAGTCTTCTTCGGCCATTGTCCATTCTTGGATTGGCAAATACTAATGTGACATTACATGATTTTGCGGCATTGTGGCTATTTCCGCCATTGAAAATTAAGTCTTTTGAATTCTGTGCTCTTATTGTCTTGTTTGAACGCGGGCCAAGTACAAATTGAATTGCATCTCCACAATTTGACTTGCCTGAACCATTTGGACCTGTAATTGCTGTAAAGCCCCTTTCCAATGGGATTGTCACATCACCTCTAAATGATTTAAAATTTGAAACTTCAAGTGCTTTAAGATACATCCCAATCCCTCTGTAGATAAAAAAATCTAACCCTATTCGAATCATGGGACCTCAATGGGTCTTAAACTATGCTAGAGTTGAGCACTCAATGCGTTGATTTTAGGATGTTGTTAAATTATCCAAAAATGATTAGATAATCCCGGTAAAGTTGCATTTCTTACAGCCTCCACCCTCACAAAACGGACAAGTTGCGTGAACTTTAACTGATTTAGTAGATCGAATAGCTTGCAATCTTGAGTCACGATGCATCAATGCAGAGCGGGAAACTCGTTGTTGTTTACCATGTAATTCAGGAAGTGGTTTAGCAACAGTACCATATTTAGTACGGAATTTATCAGCTACTGCCCTTCTTTTTTCCAATCTCTCGTTGGTTAAATCAATAGCTTCTGCTTCCCAATATTTCGGACCACGCATCAAAAATGCCCCAATAATCGCCATGCCAAGTTGAACAGCAAGTGGCGACAAGTCAAGAGGCATAAGATCTGCAATACCATTAGAATCAACTGTAGTAGGAAGTAATTGTAATCTATCTAGGATAGCTAAGCCAAATAAAGAACATCCGGCAATAAACCCAATCCTTCTAATTCGTTTTGCCCAACGTCCTTTTTGAGGAAGTTTAAATTTACCAACGAATACCAAGAAAATTCCTTCTGCTAATAATAGCAAATCTGCCCCATTCCACTCTCCCGCAGAGGCAAGACAAAAACTATCATTACCTTTAGCCAACTCACTTTCTATTTCTGAAATGGCACAATGAGGCTCTAGCATCTTCAACACATCAACCTTAACATTTCCTGCCCCATCAATAATCTGAGGAGCTACCATTCCAAATTGAACATTGGCAACAACAAAGACTACCATTAACAGCCCAATGATAGTCGCTAAGTTACGCCTTATACCCCCCATAAGACGACGCACAACAAATTACTTTGATAGTGCTGTCGCTCCAACAGTTCAAAAACAAGATAACTCTCGCATCACTTGAGCAATATGTCTAGCATTGCGATAATTGGAAGCGGCATTGCAGGATTATTCTCGGCTTTGAAATTAGCAAATGAAGGACATCACGTGACCATTATTACCAAACAACGTGTCAAAGATTCGTCTACTAACTGGGCTCAAGGAGGTATAGCCGGAATACTAGACAAAACCGATGAGAAGGGTAAGCAATCACATATTCAAGACACATTAAGATCAGGAGATGGTTTATGTGATGAGACGGTAGTTAGGAAGGTAATTGATAATGCCGCAGAATGTATTTTTGACTTAGTAAATATTGGTGTCAAATTTGAAAAATCAGATACTGGGAAATTCAAACTTGCTAAAGAAGGTGGTCATTCTGAAAGAAGAATATTACATGCAAAAGATGCAACTGGCAGAGAAATAGAAAGAGCTCTTAGTGAGGCTGTAGAAAATCATAACAATATCACGTTAATTAAAAACACCTTAGCAATTGATTTAATTCAAAGAAAATATGGTAGCCCAGATGCTGGAGTCTGTGGTGTATGGTGCTTAAATCAAAAAAATAGTAACGTAATTACCATAAAAGCAGATAGCGTAATCATTGCAACCGGGGGAGTTGGCCAATTATGGTCAAAAACAACAAACCCAAGCGTATCTACTGGCGATGGAGTTGCAATGGCATGGAGATTTGGCGCTGCAGTAAAAGATATGGCATTTATCCAGTTTCACCCGACTGCTTTAGCAGTCGAGGGCGACAGACCATTTTTGATTACCGAAGCCTTGCGAGGAGAAGGTGGGGTCATCTTAGACGAGCAGGGGATTACACAATGGGAACAAGATTGTCGAAATACATTAAATCAAAATGAAATCACTCCTAACCCGGAAAAATACTCATTTACACTTAATTTTTCAAGCCTAGGTTCAATGGCAACGCGTGACATTGTTGCTAGAGCCATAGATAATAACTTGAAATTATCTGGGCTATCACATGTTTATCTTGTAACTAAGCATCTTGAAAAGAAAATGTTGGATAATTCATTTCCAAATATGCAGAATCATCTTAACAAATATAATCTAAAATTGGGCATTGATCATCTGCCGATTTCACCTGCCGCACATTACATAGTCGGGGGCTTGGATGTCGACATTTATGGTAGACCGAAATTAAAACATAGTAATAAATCAATCCCACACCTTTACGCAATTGGAGAAGTTGCATGTACTGGGATGCATGGAGCCAATAGGCTTGCATCAAATAGCCTTCTTGAGGCTGTTGTTTATGCTAATAATGCAGCAAATCACATAATAAAAAACACTCCTGAACCATTAACTCATAAATTACCAGAATGGCGTGCAGATGGGCTAGACACATTAACTGAACATGCACCTATCATAAATGATTTGAATATGCTAAAAAATACAATGTCGACAGAAGTAGGCATAGTTCGAAATTATAAACGGTTGAACAGAGCATTAAGAAGATTAAAACTGTTAGATGGAGAAATAAAAATTATATGGAAATCCTCTATCCCTACAAGAGAAATCATCGAGTTACGCAATCTAATTCAAGTTGCAATATTAATTACTGAAGATGCGATTAATCGCAAACAAAACAAAGGACTACACTATAATACTGACCTAAAATGAGGATATTGATTGTATCAATTTAGTCAGTAATTGGTTCAAGGGAGAATACAAACCATATTTTTCGGATCGTTCTACTACTTGTTGATTTAGATATTTTATTTCAGTAACCTTACCTTTTCTAACATCTTGCAACATACTACATTGATTTTCAGATGTAGCTTCGATAACTGCCCTTAGATTGTCAATTAAATCTTCGTCTCTACCAATTGAAATACCCTCTAATCTAGCTATTTTCGCACCTTCTAACATTACTTCGACACATGTCTGAAACATTTCGCGATTCAATAATTCGCCATTTGGCAATCCAGTTATTGCTGAAATAGGATTTATTGCGATATTTAGCAGAACTTTGGACCAAATCATACTATACCCATCTTCTAACCAATTGGGATTTAGTTTAGATTCCACTAATAAATCAATTAGATCAGATAAATCAATTTTACTCGGACCAGCGCTAATCCCTCCAAGATTGAATGAACCAATACCTGCCCAATGAATCACACCTGGCTCTTGCTTCCATGCACCGTGCGTTATTGTAGATGCTACAACTCTATGAGGGCCAAATAAATCGATACTTCGTTCCAAATGACCAAGTCCATTACTTAGAATCATAACTTTAGTATCATTTTTACTCAAACGACGAGCAATTGACATCATTTCATCAACATCATTGGCTTTTGCTGAAATCAATATATAATCTGCACATCCATCAAATACATCATTAAATTTTATATCTTGAATAGAAAGATGGAATTTATCTGGTTCAATACTAAATTCCTCGATCCCTTTTACTACAATTCCATCAATAGCCAACCTTGCTGCATGCTCGCCACGACAATGAATCAATACCTCAGCAAGATTAGTTTGCGCAATTTTACCAGCAATCAATGTACCAATTGATCCTGCACCAAGGATTGCGATTCTCATAAAATCCCTCACGAATAACTACCAAGATAGATATATACTTCACCATCTTCGAAATTTAACCACATTGTAGATAATATGCTTTGTGGCGGTATGAAACTAAATTTATTTTCTCCTTGAATAAGTTCGGTTACAGATGATTCTATTTGCCACTCTTCAGAACCATTTCCAGATGTTGTTTGCACAATATTCACTCTAATACTGTTATTGTCGTGATTGTGAATAGAAAATTCTGAAAGATTTGGCCCTGAGCCATTAGCTGCAGATGCCCAAATTGAAGTCCACAATCTATAGAAATTGCCGTTTCTTTCTAATACCAACTCTGGACCTTCTTCTACCGAAATAATCTTTTTTGGTTCAGGATACATGTTTTCTGAACAAATAATTATAGTTTCCAAATCATCTACAACCAACAAAATTGAGTCGTTTTCTTGTATAGCAGGCATCAGCGCAGTATCTCTATAATTAGTATTCCAAACCCATTGCTGAGATATGTTATCTGGTTTAGTAGGAGTACTAACTTTGGGTTCTAATTGACACTCGGTTTGTGAAATTGAAAGAATATCCCCTGAATTAAAATTTGAACCCCATCCTCTTTGTGGAGTTGAATCAATATATGTCCCATTAATTGGAGAAATGAGTTTATCTTGTAATGATGGAGCATCAGGATTGAAAGAATAATTATCGATTTGGATGATGTCTAAAACATGTGACCTTAGTAAAACAACTGGATCTTGCCCCTTAATACAAAGTTGTTCCAACTGCGAATTAATTTCTGTGGACAAATCTGAATCACCTTCAATCCAATACATTCTTGTTTGGAAATTATAATCACTATCGGACTTTGAAAATGTAACATTAGAATTTATTTCTGAATCAAAATTTAGTTTTATACAACGCTTTATTTCCTTCGAATCATATATAATTTGCCATTTAGAATCAGGATATACATCAAGGTCTGGTTTGATTTTTATTTGATCAACATTCGGTTGATCACCTAGATAGGTAATTAGATAGAAATTTTCAGAAAATGGAGAAAATGTTTCTGATTTCCAATTTATATGCAGTTTTACAGTACTTTCCATACTTGGTTTGATATAATCTCCACACCCATCTGCCAAAACTGAATCTTTTTCGTCATCGCTACATTCCCAAACAAAATCCCAATGTTGAGACACCACATCATTTCTAGTTCCAAGACTTAATTGCCAATCCTGAACTATTGATGAAGGATTTATCACCTTTATCTCAATTGATCCTGACCAGGATTGATTTGTTTCAAAAATTGTTATTGAGTCACTAAACTCGTAATAAATATCATCATCCCAATCATCATCTAATTGAAAGGGAGTTTGTGCTGGAAGACCTAGTAAAAAGATAGCAAATAAACAAATTCCTAGTCGCCTAATTGTATCGTTTTCCATACCTTTAGGCTCATCAAGAATAATAGGAATTCGACGATCTGCACCCATGAACAAAATGAGAGGAAATATCACACCAAGTACAGGCAACCATATATTGAAACTACCAAATGCCTCAAACATCCATGCAAAAACTAGTATTACTCCAAATAGAAATAATTGATTTGTAGAATTTCTTGCCTCTGACATACCTGTTCTAGCAATCATTAGTCGCCCACCAGGGAATGTTGGTACTGGCAACAATGAAATCCAACCAAAAAAGCATAACATAGCACCAGCTTTTGAAAATGGATGAGCCCATACGGATTTAGATTCCACTCCATCAATAAAAATTGAACTTAATAGATTAACTAATAATGGCATTTCAGAAACATATTGGACAGATGTAACTGTTACTATCTCTGGAGTTAGGATTAAGCCTATGAGCCAGAGTATCATACCAAAAACAATCATAATACTTGGTACAATTATAGCACTCCATCCTAAGATTGTTCGATCTTTCCAAGGTCTAGCATCCATACGTGGCAAAGAAGGAATAAGCAAAATTCCAAATGGCCAGATTAACATAGATTTAGACAAAATACCTAATGAAAATAAACTTACAGAAGGTTCAGGTATTGGAGTTAAATGACCGATTCTAAGTCCATTTCTTTTTGCATGATACCTTTGAACAAATGATGCGAATAAAATTATCGAAAATATAGGAATCGTATATCCTAATAAAGAATCAACAAATAAGGAATTAGCAAACCAACCAGAATCCGGTCTTGACCCATCTAACCAAACCATACCAGCAATAGTTGCGGTTAAAATTGATAATGACCAAAAACTAACCGTGGTTTTAATTGAGGGGAATTGACGTTCTGGAAGAGGAATTATTTGCAAAAGCCATGGGTCTCCGTTCTGCAATTTTGCCATCCAGCCTAAGTTTTTTAGATGGAAGTTTAAGTCAATTACAGATTCATGAACATCATTTTGAGCCTTAACATCTACTTTCCATACAGGCCATCTAGTCCCTCCAAGTTCACCAACAACCTGGAAATACCTAGACAGGATATTAGCCAACAAATCTTTTTGATCCCAAGTGGTACGATGGGAAGGAATCTGTAACAGTTTTTCTTCTGAGAAATCCTCAAAATCTGCCGCCTCATCAGACATATTAGCACCTCAATGTCGATGGGTGCTTCTCTTTCCTACTTTAACCATCGTTGAATGATGAAGATTATTTATTTTTAAATCGCTTTAATCTAAAGGTTTCTTCTCTCTCCATTTCTTCAAGCCTTAATTGTATGAATACCTTAGCCTCTTCCAATTCAGGTATTACCTTGAATTCTAAAGCATTGACTCTTCTTTTTGTTGCTTCAATTTCCTCTAGAAGTCGCTTTAATGTTGCTTCCATTTCTGAAGCTGTAACAATCTTTTCAATAAGTTCACTAAATGAATCGCTAGCTTCGTCTATATATGGTGATGAACCAATATATCCAACGCCGCGTTCTTGGAAAGTTGATTTCAAATTAGTTCCACTGACACTTGGAACAACAACACCCATGATGTTTCTTCTTTCAACTTCAACTTCAGGATGAGCACTATTTGCTATGGCAGCAGCACGTACTGCTAAACCACCTTCAATTGCATTAGCTAAATCTATCCGTTGTTTTGCTAGCCTATAAGCATCAGTAAGTTCCTTCTTAGCCTCAATCATTTTTGATAATAGTTGTCTAAATTCATGAAAAAGTCCGTCTCGCTTCATTTTTAGAAGTTTATATCCATTTTTTGTCTGCTTAATTCTTGTTTTCAACTTGATTAATTCACTGCGAGTTGGTTTAATGTCCAATGCCATGAATATCGCCTCTAATCACTCTTTATTTTCTGGATGATACTTCTCAATCCATTTTTGATCTAATCTAACTAGATATTTGGTATCAATCGATGCCATTAAGTTCCAACAAAGGTCTAATGTTTCATCTATAGAACGGTCTTCATCTCTAGTTTGCCTCAAGAATTTATCTTCAAACACACCTGAAAAGTCTAGTAGTTGTTTGTCACGTTCATTCAATGCATCTTCACCGACAATTGCAACCAAGCCACGTAACTCTCTACCTTGCGCATATGCAGCGTACATTTGGTCTGAGACTGACTTGTGATCTTCCCTTGTTGTCTTCTCACCAATACATGAACCCATCAATCTAGAAAGTGAAGGCAAAACATTGATCGGCGGATAGATACCTTGCTGATGTAATTCTCTTGAAATAACAATCTGACCTTCTGTGATATACCCTGACAAATCAGGAATTGGATGAGTGATATCATCACCAGGCATGGTTAGAATCGGGAACTGGGTGATTGAACCCTTTTTACCTTTAACAATTCCAGCACGCTCATACAACATTGCTAAATCAGTGTACATATAACCTGGATATCCACGTCGTCCTGGAACTTCTTCTCTAGCAGCACCAATCTGTCTAAGTGCATCACAGTAGTTTGTCATATCTGTATAGATAACAAGAACGTGATAATCTTTCTCAAATGCCAGATACTCAGCTGCAGTCAATGCCAATCTTGGAGTAATAATTCTTTCAACCGCAGGGTCATCTGCTAGGTTAACAAACAGTACCGCATTTTCTAAAGCACCCGTTCTCTCTAAATCTGATCTAAAGAAATTATATTCTTCAGCTGTAATCCCCATTGCACAGAACACCACAATAAATTCTTCATCAGAACCTTTCAGTTTAGCTTGACGTGCAATTTGTAGAGCAATATCATTGTGTGGCAATCCAGATGCTGAGAAAATTGGCAACTTTTGCCCCCTAACTAAAGTAGTACAGCAATCGATTGCTGAAATGCCTGTTTGAATAAAGTCGTGCGGACTTTGCCGACTGTAAGGATTGATTGCAGCGCCAATAATATCTGCATTTTCTTCTGCAATGATTGCTGGACCACCATCTCTTGGCCTTCCAGCTCCATCAAGAATTCGACCAACAAGTTCTGTGCTGACTGGTAGCTTAAACACATCTCCCATGAAAGTAACACCTGATTCACGGTTGATTTTTGCTGTGCCTTCGAAAACTTGAACGATGACTAAATCATCAGATGTATCAAGAACTTGGCCATTCTTTATTGAACCATCAGAAAGCCTAATTGTTACAATCTCTCCAAAAGCAACTGGTTCTGTTTTATTCAAAAAGACCAATGGGCCTTTGACATCAGTAATTGTTCTGTATTCTTTTCCACTCATGATTATCCCTCCTAGTTACCCTCCACGGTATTTGCAATTTCATCGGTCATTTTCTTAACCATTCCATCGATATCATCTATGTAGCCTTTCTCAAACCTGCCTCTCATCAAATCTGTTCTTGATTGAACATTGACTACGTCATTTAATTGAGCACCTGAAGCCATTGCTGCCTTGGCTGAGTCTTGGAATGATAAGATCGCTTTTGCCATTCTGTACTGCAAATTAATATCACAATAAGCATCTACTTCATGGAAACCGTTTTGCTGAAGGAAAAATTCTCGAATCATTCTGGCAACTTCAAGAGTTAGTTGTTGGTCTACTGGTAATGCATCAGATCCAACCAATTGTACAATTTCTTGTAGCTCAGACTCTATTTGTAAAAGACCACTTATTTGAGTTCTAATTTCTGGGAAGTCTTGGGCAATATTGTCCCTAAACCACTGATCTAAACTTTGTGGATACAAAGAATAGGAATTTAACCAATTGATTGCTGGGAAATGTCTTTGCCTTGCAAGACCAGCATCTAAGCCCCAAAATACTTTGACAATTCTCAAAGTACCTTGAGACACTGGTTCAGAAATATCTCCACCCGGTGGAGATACAGCCCCAATAACAGTAACTGAACCATCATCGCCATTCAAAGTCTCAACTCGCCCAGCACGTTCGTAGAACTCAGCAATACGAGATGAAAGATAAGCAGGGTATCCTTCTTCACCTGGCATTTCTTCTAAACGAGATGAAATTTCACGCATTGCTTCTGCCCATCGTGATGTAGAGTCTGCCATCAAAGCGACGTCATAACCCATGTCACGGAAATACTCTGCAATGGTAATACCTGTATAAACTGAGGCTTCTCTTGCCGCAACTGGCATGTTAGAAGTATTGGCAATCATAACTGTTCTATTCATCAATGGTTTTCCGGTATTAGGATCGATTAGATGTGGAAATTCATCAAGTACTTCGGTCATTTCATTTCCTCTTTCTCCGCAACCGATGTAAACAACCAATTGAGCATCTGAGTACTTTGCTAAGGACTGTTGAGTAACCGTTTTTCCTGAGCCAAATGGACCTGGAATTCCAGCTGCACCGCCTTTAGCAAGAGGGAATAAGAAATCAAGTATTCTCATTCCAGTAACTAATGGAGTATCTGGCGCATACTTTTGCCTGTAAGGTCTTGGAGATCTTACTGGCCATTTTTGCATCATTTGTAATTCTGTCCCGTTATCCAAGGTGCATACTGTCTCAGTAACGTTAAAATCACCAGATTTGATAGATTTTACTTTACCACTTTTGCCTGGAGGCACCATGATTTTATGGACAATGGTTTCAGTTTCTTGGACATGTCCAATGACTTGTCCACTCTCAACTTCGTCACCTTTTGAGGTGACTGGTTCAAATGTCCATTTCTTTTCTAAGTCAAATGCATCCGCATCTACGCCTCTAGTAATGAATACCCCCATTACTTCTTCCAGCGTTGCTAATGGCCTTTGTATTCCATCATAAATTTGGGTTAAAAGACCGGGTCCAAGCGACACAGACAGTGTTTCTTCTGTATTTAGAACAGGTTCTCCTGGCCTAATTCCAGATGTATCTTCGTAAACTTGAATCACGGCTTTATCTCCGTGAAGTTCAATCACTTCACCCATTAGACCTTCATCTCCAACTCTTACAACGTCGTACATAGCTGCGTTCATTCCAGTAGCGGTCACAACTGGACCTGATATTCTGTATATTACTCCTTCATTGCTCATTCTTTTTCCTCCTTATTGTGGAACTTATTTCCATAAATCGACTCCTATAGCCTTACGAATTGTATCTCGCAAGGTTGTATCTTCCTCTGTTCCAATTCCGAGAACAGTAGGAGTTACAGATGCAGAGAGTTGATTTCTCAACCTCTCTGGCAAAGTTGGAATTATTGCGGAGTCGATTACAATAATACCTACATCTTTTGAATTCAATAATGATTTGAGTTGATTTGCCATCTCCTCATCCCCTTCAGGGTTGAAGGTATTTGAAATTCCAGCCAATTGGAATCCAAGAGTGAATTCCTGAGAGCCGACAACTGACAATTCCATTTAAACACCTCACAAAATGTGTGCCTCAAGCACTTCTGGTGGCAAACCAGCAAATCTGCCTCTAACAATTATTCTTAAATCTGCAACCTCTTGAACTTTCATTGCAACGTAGTACACAATCGGTAGAGCAGAAACCGGATGGAGATAGCTCATTTTCTTCATGAACTTATGTTCCCTTTCTTTAAACCATGTAACTATTGAATCAAGGCTTCTTGATTTCTTTACTTCTTCAATCAAAGATTCAAAATGTGCCATATCAAATTTTGATGAACTTCTTAAGACATCCATCAAGGCAGACCTACCCCCACTAGCAATAGTAGAAAAAGAACGGCTGGGGAGGATTTTCCCCCCAATAATCAACAATTTTGATATTTCTTCAGCATTTATTCCAATCGAGTCTGCTTCTAATATGTTCAATATATTTCTATGATCTATTTCCATTGCAAGATAATCTCTAAGATATCTTGTTGCTGGATCTCTAGCTGCAAGTGATTTTATTGCAGATTTGAAATAATGTCTATCCAATGCATCTTCATAATCGGAAAGTCTAGCATCATCTGACAATGATTTCAAGTCTGAGCCAAATGATTTCCTTCGCATTTGCAAGACTGCAGAGCGAAGGTCATCCGAATTTTCTATTATTTTTAGCCAAGGTGTATTTATCTGGTTTAACTCGGGTAATATTGAATTAGAGACTTTTTCCAAATCTACATTGTTTACAATCGACCTAAGTACTACCTTAGCATTTTGGTATTCAAATCTCGAAGTATAAATCTCAACTATATCTCTTATCCTACCATTGCACATTGATAATATATTTTCTAATTCTGACTCAAGATTATGAGTCAAAGCTGCTTCAACTAAGTCTGCACCTGAAAGCTTACCAGCGTAAAGATTCACTTCATCTTGGTAACCCATACTACTTACTGATGCTGTCAGCTGATCTGTTGATTGATTAATTAACTGACGCATACGCGCTAAATCTGCAAGTTTCTTTCTTCGAGATTTCGCTCTCGAAGCAACATATGCAGTATTTCCAGCCAATTTTTCACCTCTTATTCAAATAATGTGTTGTTTACTTCGGACAATGATTGCGACCAAACTGTATCTAGAAGTGTGTCAAAGGTCATATCATAAGAGACAGATGCATCTGCGGCTTCGAGAATAAAGCCTCCTAATCCGTCCACAGATTCTCCAACCTTACGTTTACCTTTCAAATCATTCAAAGCTTTACGATCAACTTCAACAGGCCTAATTACAAAGTCTGCAGATGCTAATTTGTTTGCTTTTGCCATCAAAGATTTCAACATACTAGCTCGACCCTTAAATCCAGGGTCAGATAGTTGTTCTTTCACCGCTGCAAAGGTGCTATCCATTGCCTCTCTTCGAGCAATTAAAATTGCTTTCTGATTAGCCTGTCTTGCACTTGCAACAACCTCTCGGGCGATTTGTGATGCTTCACGTTCAGCTCTAGATTCTGATTCTCCAGTAATGCCTGCAGCTTTGTCTTGTGCGTCTTTGACAATCTGTTTTGCTTCATCTTTAGCCTTATCTAAAATATCTTTGACATCTGCATCAGCAGATGCTGCAATATCATTAGCCAGTGTTTCGAGCGTCATTTTTATTCCTCCATTTTCTCCAACAACGCGAATGGTTGTTAAAGTCAAATGTTCACTGTAAGAACAATGGCAATGCGCCCAAGATCACGATAGATTCTGGCAGAGCGGTAAAGATTAGTGCGACACCAAATTTACTTCCGTCTTCTGCTAGCATGCCTACTGCGGCACTACCGATTGCTGCTTGTGAGTAACCGGCACCGATGGCCGCAAGACCAAGTGCTAGACCGACACCTATCATGCCGATATCTCCGTTTATGTCATTCTCGTCTTCTGCTGCTGCGGCATCTTGTGCTGCAACACCTTGGGCAACCATGGTCACTACCAACAATACGATCAGTGTTCTTAGGCTCATTTTCAGGGTATTTTTATTCATTTATTGCTACCTCCATTTTGTCCGATGGACTATGATTCACTCTCCACGTGAAGAGTTCGACCGCCAAGTGGAGAGAATGCCTTTCCACTTCCGTCATAAAATTTGCCCATCCATTCTACAAAGTGTAGACGGACGGCGTGAATAGTAGGGGATAAAATCCCCAAAGCTATAGCAAAAAGCTGGATTAATACAAACAAAACTAATCCTAAAACCACGGCTATAATATCGCCTGAATCAATTGCCGGGCTTATTTTTTCCCAACCCATAGTGATTGATACTTCTGCGATCTTAACTCCTGCGACACCGACTCCCATTATTCTAAGATATGAAAGCGTATTAGCTAGTAAACCAAACGTTTCTATTGGACCCATGATGATACCACCGACCCAACCAAACTTCTCAAAAATAGCCAGCCCAATAATCAAACTAATTAGCCCTATCATTAACATTATAGTCCAGATCTGGATTTCAAATAAATCATTGTAGCCCATAACCATATTTCTCGCCTGCATTGTGCCACCAGTGAGTATTAGAATCCATGAACCTTTTTCGAAGTAAGCTGCTGCTGCACCATGTGCTTTGTATACCGTAGCTAAACCAATAACTAATCCAACAAATATGTGAGCCACACCAACATATACGGACAAAATAACATATTCTTGTAGCCCACCTCCAACTGTGGCCCTATGGAACGGAATATGCAGTCCACTCATTCCAATTAAGTCTGCTAATGCACTTGGAAGATGAATATTACTGTAGGTCCATGCGTATATTCCTGCAAATGGAGATGAAGAACCCAGTTGGCCGGTATCATCCCAAACAAAGCCAAAACCTTCAGCAAAAATCAAGCCCCAAATAATACACCAAACTCCCATCCACCGAAGGATAGTCAAGCCATTTTTAGCGAGCGGGTCTGCTGCGAAAGGCTTAGTACCAAGATATGCTGCTAAAGCGCACAATACTAGCCCATAACCCCAATCACCCAAAATCATGCCGTAGAATAATGGGAAAGTTACCGTCATCAACAACGTCGGATCAAATGTACCATACTTCGGCCTTCCAACTAAATCCACTAATAATTCAAATGGTTCTGAAATATCGCCATTTTCGAACTTTATTGGCGGCTCTGCATCATCTTGATGTTTTGGAGCATGAGTAAGACCAGACCTTATTGCTCCGATTGCCATATCAAGTTCTGGGAGATTGATTTTCCCGTCCCTGTTAATGTCGATTGCAGCAAGGAATTTTGCCATATTTAGTGGAGGCATGTCGTTAATATCGGCTTTTTTCATTGCTGATTCGATTTCCAAAAATTCAAGATCTCCCGACTCGTCAAGATCCATGCTTTTGAAAAATTCAAAAACTGACATGTTTTTATCACTTAGATAATCTGAAAGTATTTGCAATTCTTTAGGCACTTCTCTTGACGCATGGGAATCTTCATGAGCGCCATCATGATGATGATGAGATGATTCAAACTTTTCTATAGACACATGAGATGCGGATTTGTTCAACTCATTCCCAACCCTTTCCTTCTCTGCAGTAGGAATCCAGCCATCTAAAACAAATGCTTGATTACTGACTGCAATTAGTGTAGGTGCTGTAAAAATAGATTCTTCGCGCTCAAGATACTCTAGTAAAATTACTAAATCTCTACCATTTTTATTGCGCCAATCAGCAAGTGAGTCGTTTGATTTATTTATCTCAGCATGTAAAGATTCAATTTTAACATTAGCCTCTGAAATCATTTGAGAAGGTGAGCCTTCGCCAGGCGGGATTTGAATTGCTTTTGCTCCTAACTCACCTAAGCCAATTTGCACTGCTGCACCGTCCTGAGGCTTACATGCAACAGCAACAACACCAGGTGCTGACTGTAATTCTATGTCTGACCTCATATCTGCGAATACTGATGAAGCCTTGCTTGCTTTAACAGTTTCAGCAACATATAACTCAAGGCCTTCAAAACCAGTCATAAGTTCTAATGGAAGACCTAATGGTTCAACTCTAGACAATGCCTTAACTCGCTCTTCTAAATTTACAATCTCGGCTTCATTGTCCCTTGAGTCATCAACTAAAGACAGTGCAGAATCGATAAGATCAGGCATTAAAGAAACTAGTTTTTCGACTTCTTTGTGCTTCTTTGGGCCATCAACATTCACCGCCTTTAATTCAGATTGAAGAGCTCTTGCTTTTGTCAATAGTTGACTGACATGCGTTGCATTTTCGCTGTCAAGTGATTTACCTACGCTGATCCCATCTTCAAAATTACTATACTCTTCGATATGAACACAGCCAAGGTCGGTGCAGGCACGGATTATTTCCTCTAACTTGCCAACTGGTGCCGCAACAGTAAGTCTCGACATGTCAGCTGTTTCAAACATTTAATTCACCTACAATGAAGACATTGATTTAAGAATATATTCTACTGCTTTTGACTGGTTTTTTTGAGCAGTAGATTTGACTGATTCAACAGCTTTATCGCCTTCTTTGATTACTTTATCTGCAGATTTAGATGCCTCTGATTTTGCTGTATCCAACGTTTTTTGAGTATTTGACACAGAATCATCTGCAGCTTTGTTGACTAATTCAGAAGATTGTTTTCTTGCATCTGCAACGATTTTTGAGGCTTCATCATGAGCAGCAGACAACTTCCTTGCCGCCTCTCTTTCGGTTTGTTTAATTTTTCGCAGGACTTCAGCCATACTAATGTTAATCACCTACAGAATTGGCCAAATGTAGGGGGTTTATGAGTGTAATGATTCTATCAGTATACAAAAATTCCTAAATTGATAAATTTCTAATTACTCGGCTTGTCACCTCTAAATCTGCTAGCCATTCCAAAAGGGAGCAGTAAACGGCCTTGTACCTTTTGAAAGCCAACTTCTTTCATCATTTTACGATAGTAACCATTAGTCCCGTAATTAGAATAAGTCTTTGCCAATCCTTTCCAGGGATGATCTTTCTTTTTTGTGATAATTCTAGCAATCAATTGTACTACTGTTGACATCCAAATTCGACCTGCAAGACCATGTAACCAATTAGCCTTACCTGCATCACATATAACCAATTTTCCGCCCGGCTTTAGAACTCTAAAAATCTCTTGCAAGCCCTTCTTCTTGTCTTGGAAATCCCTGAAGGAAAACAAACAGAATACTCTGTCAAATGTGTCGTCTGGCAACGGGATAGACTCTGCAATTGCCTCCACATATTCAGCTGGACCCTCACCTCTAGAATTACGAGCACTATCTACTCGAGTTTTAGCAACTTTAAGCATCTCCGGGGACGGATCTAGACAGGTCAAATCTACCCCAACAATATCTTCAGCAAACGAACCAGGGCCACACCCCACTTCTAAGACTTTCATTCCCAATCTTGAGTGGCGCCTAACATTTCTGCGCCAAATCGAATCCTGACCAAAAGTCATCCATTTGTTTACACGATCATAATTTGGAATAGATTCTTCAAGTTGCAACTCAAGGTGATTCCATTCCTCAATATCGATGCCGGAAGGGTCATACCCACCAGTAGCACTTCGATCCGACATAATGGACCGTCAAGCCCGCCCTCTTTGGACATATCGTTGACAAATTAAGCAATACGTTCTACTGTTTCTGGAGTAATTCCTTCCTCCGGAGTGACCCTAAACACCAAAATTTTAAGATTTTCAGGCGCATTTCTAAACTTTGATACAACCATTGATGTTTCAAAATCCGAACCAATAGTCCTTACTTGAAATGAGAGCACCATATCAGCAATCGACGATAACTCTTGCTTTATTGCAGGCGATAATCCATCTGTAGAAACAGAGATAAATAGCAGCCCTCGATACATTTGGGCATGAGCCTGTAGCATTCTAACCATCGCTACAACTCTAGCAGGGTCGTCTCGTTGAAGGAAAAAGTCTAAGCTATCGATTACTGCACGGAAATATGGCCCTAAGGCCATAACTTCATTCGTAACTTCAGTTAAGTAATCCTGAGTATTTTCTTCAACAAATCTAGTTTGTGCAAGCCTCTGAATATCATCGAGGCGGAATCCTTCTAACCTATATCTACTGGCTAACAATTCTTTCTCTAGAACATTTGAATTGTATTCCTCGCCAATCGTTCTAACATTAATATCTAATGGCCAATCATATTTTTGAAAAATTCTAACTATTTCTGCTTGACCTTCATTAGTAGAAATATATATTGTATTTTCTGCTTCTTCCGCTGGAGAAACGAATTGTTTAGCAAATAATTCACTACCAGAGCCAGTCCCAGTGAATGCAATCATTGTAAATCCGCGTGGCACGCCTCCGTGCATCTCATTATCGAACTTTGGCACACCAAAAGATCCGACTTTCCCAAAGAAGTCTTCATCTTCTGCTTCGAAATCTATCTCACGCGCCAATAAAATCACCACTTAATGAATCACAACTTGGCCTCTATCCACCAAGTCTGTACAATATAAATCCAGATTAGACAAAACCAAAGGTGGAGTCTGATCTGGAACATTTAGAATTACCGACAACACATCTTGCTGTCTAAATGTATTGATAAATGTATGAAGGTACTCTGCAAGCATCCTATCTTCATTATATATTGCTAAAGCATTAACACTATCAACAAAAACGAAATTTCGTTCCGATTGATTTGTTTGAAGTATGTATAAGGTTCTTAACAAAATAGATTCAAGCATTATCGGACTGTCAACAAAATGGACATTTGTGTAGGGTATATTAGTTCCACCTAAAATTCCTGAAGACACTAAATCAATAAATTGAATCTGAGAAACATCAATCCCAATTGATTCAAACGCCTCTATTACCTCAGCAGCGCCTCTGCTAGCAGAAATGTAAACCCCTTTCATCTCAAACATCTGAAGAAGAGGCAAAAGAGTACTTGCAGTCACCATAAACGAATTAGAATTGCCGCACCTAACCTGAATGGAACTGCTTAAGGAAACTTCATTCAGTTGATCTGCAATACCTTGATCTATTTCAAACATTTTACATACCCCACCTATTTACATTATCGCTAATTGCTCCCCATTTTAGCATCGGAGTTAGCATGACCCCTAGAGGTGTCAATTCGATTGCGTGTTTAGCCCTGCTATGTGGTGTTCCACGCATTTTAACCACCTGTAAAAACCTCAGCAGATGGCCCATTCGCTCTACATCGCCCAATACAATTATACCATCACATATTGCTTCTTCCACCCCAAATGATGACCAATGAGCATTCTCGGTTGCAGAAGTAATTTCAGCGATTAGAATAGTAGTGCAACCAAGAGTTGCTAATTTCTTACCAAGCGTGAACAAAAAGTCGCGAATTAATTGTTCTGATTTAATCTTATAACAAAGTGTCGTAACTGAATCGATTACTAATCTTGTCACACCAATTGTGTTAACAATATCGACAATTGCCTTTATTAAAGAATGAACATCGTCTAAGTCAAACGTTGATTTCTCAAGACCTAGCCACGAATATAATACATCCATATCGAATACATTAATCAATCCTGTATCAACCATTTTCATATCAAAAAATGCAAATTGCCTAATGTTTTCTAATAATTTAACTGACGGTTCTGTTGCTGTGAAATGTGCACACGCCTCACCAGCGGTTGCACCTCTAACCAAGAATTCCATGCCTAAGGTAGTCTTTCCCGAACCGCATGTTCCTGCTGCTAAAACAGTAGACCCATAGGGGATACCACCACGTAATATCTCATCCAAACCATGAACTCCAGTAATGCATCTATCTCGAGAATACATACCAGCGGGCTGCATGGGAAACAATATGTCTAATCGTGAGAGGTTCATGAAGCATCCGATTAGATTAGCCTGTTAATTGTCAATTACCATTCTAGTAGATGAATCCAGGATTAGGAGAACTTGGAATTCGCCAATCTTCAACTGATGGAGGGAAATTATTGGTAAAATACTCAAGAGATTGGCTTGGAGTAAGCAAGAAACCGGAGTCTCCACCCCAAACTACTCGCATGATTTCAACCGGTTGAAACTCGCTTAACTGAGTATAACTAAGAATTACAGTACCACCCCCGTCATTAAGTAAATCAATTTGACCTACTCCTAAAAATCCGTCTTGGCCAAGATCAATTACATGGTCTGCATTACCTGCCTGTTGAGAATTTGCATCTCCAGTCATAATTGATACCGACAGACCAGAAACTATCCCTTCTCTAAATAGAATATTTGTGTTTGAGTTCGGAGAGATATGGCTCAAGCTCCAACCATTCAAGTCAATGGCAAAATCGTTTGGATTATAAATTTCAATCCATTCAGGGGCTCCTGAAACGGATCTTGGACTAATTTCTGTTAGAATAAGGTCATTGGTTTTTCTACCTCCATCGTGCACCTCTAGAATTACAATTAATTCCTCATCACCCGATTGTAATTCCTTAAATGAAGATGATGAAGCTTTTGCAGTACCCCTTTCAGTGCCACCGGAAAATAAAATCAATCCATCCCTATTTGCATCATTACTCTTAGAAATTTTAACTACAAGGTTTATGCTATATGATTCATCAATACCTATTCCTTTTGCCAATTTATCTTCGGTTACATTCTTTAAAGCAGCAATTCTATTGAAATCAATTATATCCCCTTCCATTAAACCGGTTAAAACGATACCTTTATTGAGATCTTCAATAGATTGAATATGCCATTGTGAGGTTGAATTATCATAATCTAATTGGCCATTGTCATCAATTGGGACATACCATCCACCATCCGATGTTAGGCGGTCCAAACCTTGTGATGCAGCCCTATCTAGTCGGTCAACTGATGTATCATTGGAACCCATTTCCAATTGTGCTAGAGATAGAAATGCGGTAAGAATCATCAAAAAAAGTGTGAATGCTGATAAAAATTCTATGACTGCAGTCATTCCTGAATCATCTCTTGATAGATTCGTAGATGACAATGAGGCCATGTACCTCCCAATGAGGATTGACTCATGAGGCTGCCGGATGGTTAATAGAATAAAGTCTAATTTTGAGCCATTTGACCCAATTCTAAGCGATGAGTCTTTGAATGTCAAATGTAAGGGGTTATCATGAGTGTGAGAAAGGGGGCACCAAATTCAATGAAAAGTGTGTCTGTTTCAGTAGTTTTAATCATGCTATTATTAGGAACTACTTTGACAACTTTGACACCTTCAGTAGAGGCGTCTACAAACGGTGATGCTAGCATAACTGATTCCTCCCCATCCAATAATTCATATGTCTCTAGATATGACCCCGTATATTTTGAAGCCAAGGTAACTAATAATTATAATCAGTTTTCTGATGAAAGAACGATCAATTGGTATATTTGTGAAGGTATACAAACTAGCAATTCTTGTTACAACACAAAAACCTCCTCTGGCACAATAGATATCACCTCATTAGCCCCACTAACCAATCAAACTTTTACAACAGATGATTATTTTTCACCAAATGGATATATTGGCATATATACCGTTGTTTACCAATTTGACCAATTTGATTTAAATCCGTCAAATGATATTCTCAAATTTTATATTAATTCTACCGATCAATATGTCGATATCAAAATTGATTCCGTTTACGACATTACTTCAACGGTTGACGGTCTAAATATATATGATGGCAACAAAATATTAAATTCAAACAAAACTTATGATTTTTCATTACGAGGTTTTTCTCATACATGTACTACTTGTAGCGCTAATGCAACGATTGGATGGCAATTACTAGACCCTCAGTCATTAACTTTGTTGAATGAGTCATACTCTTTAACCGAAATGTTACCAAATAATTCGTATTATTCTGCTTTTGAAGAAATAATGCCCACTTTCGCCCACAATGACACTGGAGAATTTATTCTCAGGTATGGCATTTTCCAGGTAAATTCCACTCCCAATGATGACATGATAATTGATAATAACATTCATCAAAGAACGATAATTATCAATGATAATATTGATTTATCTGTTAAATCAATTTCTCCAGCACATAATCAAAATTCACAAGATTATCTCTATGGAGAAGATATGCTTAGAGCTACTTTCAAAAATAATGGTAATGTCACTATTGACAATATTTTACCCGAAGTAACAATTTTTGACAGTCTTGGCAGTGAAGTGTATTCTTCAACCTGCATGTTAGTTAATTTACGGCCAAATGACGAAGCAGATTGTTTATTCGATTTACTTATCAACGGTAACGGTTTGACTATTGAAGTCAGTATTGATGATGTCGTAGGTACGCTTACTGATGTACATTCATTGGATAATTCATTACAAGAGATATCAAACATAAATATCCCAATAATGAATTCATTCATAATATTCGAAGAACAAAAAGATTGGTATACAGATGTTGAAACAATAAATATTTCTGCAAATTCGAACCCGTATTCCCTCAAACCGTTAAATTATACTTGGTGGTACTCTGGATTGATCAACATTGCTTATGGCGACACTGTGTCTATCGATGCTTCATCATATGGATTAGGCAGCCATAGTTTTAAAATGACATCAAGAGATTCTATTGGTAATGTTGAAAATGTCTACTTCAACATAGAGGTGAGAAATCAATTTATTTGGTCAGATTCTCCTTTCACTGAGGTGAATGCAATTACTCAAGACGAATCAGAAATATTGCATGAGCGCATGCTGCCAAAAATTGGAGAATCATATAATTTAGCGGAAGGTTATTCTCCACTATTACTTCTATCATATGATTTACAAAGCTCAAATACAAGTGTATTAAATGGTGACAACTGGCTAGAAATATCAATAAATTCAGTAGAATTATTACCATCTTCTATAGATTTCGAATCAATGGTAATCTTAGAGATGGAGCATAAAAATTCAACATATTGGAATTATTTCATAGAAGAAAATGATGTAACAAATAGCTTAGGAAACATCTCATTACGAATATATAAACCTACTACAATTCTAATTTCGGGAATATTATCAGCACCCATTGTTGAAGCGCAATCTTTCAATGTTAGCAAATATAAATCGGGAGGATTTGAAATCACTTGGAATCCTCAAGGAGAATTAGAAAATGATTATTTTGGTGGATGGAATATTTACCGAAAAACTGTTTACAATGAAGGTGGAACTGTTTTTCCAGTTAATTATAGTGAAGAAAATAAGAATCTGTGGGATTCACTAACGGAAAATAATCTAATCGCAACTTTATCGCCTCTCACATCTAGCATTATAGATTTCGAAAATATTGGAGTAGATTATTGCGCTTCGTTCGCTATTATCCCTTTTGATCGCTCCAATAAATTATATTTTGAAAAGGCATCTGTTATTGTTGACAACCTAGGTTTAGGAACTTATATCTGTAGCGACTCAGAACCCCCCTCTGCCTCAATTGATGAATTTACACATTCATGGGAATTCACCAATGATACAGAATGTTATAAAATTTTAAATGATTGGTCTAGATGTTATCAACTTGAATTAACTTGGACATGGCCCACAATAGATGAAAGTAATATTTCGTGGAATTTGTATAGAACTGAACAAAATCCAAATTCAATGGATTTAGAACTCTTAGATCCGATTGCGTCCTTTATAGATGTAAAATATGGCACTCAACAGAGTTTCATTCAAACTGGACTAGATGATAATGGAATTAGACCCTATCAAACATATTTCTATATTCTAACACCCTTAGATTTAATTGGTAATGAGAGAAGTTTAGTTACAGATAGTGGAGCAAATGTAGAAAAAGTTCACATTGATGATGATTGGTGGTCTTTTAACCAACACTTAGTGCCTGAACCTGAACCTGAACCTGAACCACCTTTAGGAGTTGAATGGTTAGGAGACTTTTCAGATAGTTTGGAAAATGAGGAGTTTAGAATTGCTGGGATTGTAACCATAGTTATGCTTTGTTTCAGTGTAATAACGTTAGCATTCATCTTTAAGCAAATAAAACGTTTTAGAAATGTAGTTGAAGCACGAAAAAGGCAATCATTGACTGAAGCTGCAGCAAATGAATTCGATGACTTCTTTGATTGATGGCGCGGCAGGGGAGATTCGAACTCCCGAGGTGAAACACCACCGGATTAGCAATCCGGCGCAATGGCCAGGCTATGCGACTGCCGCAGTAAGTGTCTCCAAATTAGAAGTGGTCATGAATATGACGGTTGATATTCTAACCATCTAAGTTTCTAATGGCCCGAAAAATCCGAGTGATTTCGGTGGTATCGCACTAATAATTACTAATAATAAAAACATCCAACCTAAATAAAATAATGATCTGTAAAAAGACTTTGCAGCCATTGGCATCCGCCCATTCTGATCAAATGGCTCATCAGGGTCAATCGCCCAAACTGAAGCCGAATACCATAAAGTTAAGCCTCCAGCAACAAAAGCCCATAAAAGTGGCAAACCTGATTCAGGCCAAAAACAAGGAACACTACCTAACATGAATAACAATATGCAGTAAATTTTGGATTGATTAATAGTATATTTAGCACCTTTTACCTCATTCATCATTGGAACTTCTGCTTTAGCATATTCACCAGAACGATACAAAGCTAATGCCCAGAAATGAGGGGGAGTCCAAAAGAAAATCAACAAAAAAAGCATCCACGGAATTGGCGAAGCAAGATAAAAGGGATTGAGATCACTAGTAGTATAATCTGCAGCAGCTACAGCCCATCCGATTAATGGAGGAGTTGAACCTGCAATTCCGCCAATTACAATGTTCTGAGGAGTCCTTCTCTTTAACCAAATTGTGTAAATAAACACATAAAAGACAACCGAAAAGAAAGACCAAAAAGCAGCTTTCCAACTAACTAAAAAGAATATTGAAGAACCTAATATTGAAATTATAGCACCGAATAAAAGAGCACCACTTCTAGAGATATGTCCTAATGGAATAGGTCGATTTTTTGTCCTACGCATATGCTGATCAATATCAGAGTCAAACCACATGTTGATTGCATTAGAACCTCCTGCGGATAACGTCCCGCCGATAACTGTGATTATACATGCATAAAAAGTGTCAAGCCAACTTCTATCAGCTTCAATTAAACCATGCCTGGCAATTAGATCATGAACTAAAATAGCACAAATTGCAGTGATTTGTAATAACACAATAACTCTAAGTTTCATCAATTTAGCCAAAACTACAAACCAACTGGGCTTGGGTTCGGACAATTTATGACTTGCAGACATAGAATCACTCTTCTGAATCTTTTAAAGCATGTTTTGACAATCTAAACATCATCGGTCCGCTAGCAGATACTATGAACGTACTTACGCCACCAAGAAGGTGTAATAGAGATATCCATTCAGGAAATTCACCAATTTCTGCCTTTATCAAATAAGCCGCACCTATCATCAAATTAGTGAACCACAATGCCGTTGTCAAAAATAATGCTGAATAATAAGGCTTTGAATTCAAATATTCATCCTTACTATCTCGTAATTTAATGCACGAGAAGATCAATATTAACCCAACAATTAATGCTCCAATACGATGAATCATTTGGACGAGAATCCCTGAGTTATCTAATGAAGGCAAAAATTGACCATTACATTGAGGCCATGCATCAGGAAAACCAACTGAACATGATTGATTATATTGCCCGCCTGCAGTAGATGAAACCCAAGCACCTAAGACTAGCAAAATTAGTACTGAAATTGAAATATAGTCAAATTTTGATTGATACTTTTCAATAAAATCTTTTGATACATCAATAAAAGACCAATTTGCTCCTTCCTTGACTTTGGTTAATTTATATTGCCATAAAATTGATGCCGTGAAAATTGATGCCAGTGAAAGATGAAGAGCTACTGACCAATCTACATTATCGTAGAATACAGTCATGGCGCCGGCAAAAGCTTGAACAAAAAGTAAAACTGCAATAAATATTGAAGTGTGATAATTTATTTTTCCATAATCATTTATGTTCTTCTTAGATACGTAAATATTCAATAGAACGGGTATGGCAATTACTCCAACTAAAAACCTGTGAAACCATTCCAAAAATATCTCAAAAACGGTATATCTGTGATCTAAGCCCCTTGAATCAATCTCATCGGGGTATTTATCCCAATATTCTTCTTGTTCATCTTCAGAAATATCAAATCCATAAGTGCCAAAGCACTTAGGCCAATCAGGACAAGATTCGCCCGCATCATGAATCCGGATAGCACCACCAAATGATATTATCAGGATTGCTAAAATCAACATTATTAATGGCAATGTTGAAGGGCGTCGCCACCAACCACTAGCCATGAATCATAGGAAGAGAGTGCCCCTTTTGAAGTCACGCCTCAAAATTGATTCAAAAACAATAGTGATTACTATTTTCATAATTCTCTTAATGCCTACTAATATTTTATCACAAGATGTTAATCAAGATAATTCTGAAACTTTAGAAAGTAAAACATTATTTGATGTTATGGTAATTGATTCATCATGCTTGGATAATCAACTAACATGCGAAGGATGGAGGCCAAATAACCTAATCGAATATTTTGGAGCAGATTGGTGTGAACCATGTGAAGAGGTGGAGAAATCTCTTGAACTTCTAGACCATCAAGAAAATTTATTGATACAACACCATCCATCCGTTAATGATGAATCATATCTAAATTACTCTAACTTTAGATATGAGGATAAATTAAGATTAATTTTTATTCCTTCGTTAGTATTGAATCTGAATGGATTACTGACTGGTTCAACTCAATCTATGGAACTTGAAAACATACTCTCTCAATCAAATCAAAATTTTTCAGGAATAAATTCTCTTAAAATCTCAAATGATACTCTTATTTGGGATTCAGAACTTGAAATACCTCTAAAAATTTGGAAAACCGAAAATGTGGCTCATGAATTTGATAATCGAACCTTACCTTATTTGGCTACAGATATGTTCGAAGTAAATAATTCTCAACCTGAGGTGAATTTATCAAATTGGTTAGCAAACTGGTCTGGAAGATTGATATTTACATTGGAACAACCTGGTTTAATTAAACTTCGTTCCTTATCACAAAATCCTCCTGGCGAGATAAGTTTGAATGACGAGGAGCAACTCAGTGATACTTTTTTTACTATAGATGGCACACCAACTTTAGCACTAATTGTATTTGTTTTGTTATTGGTTATGCTATTTCCGGCATTAATTATGTTTCGGAAATTACAGCTCAAAATAAGTGATGAGGATGAATAATTAATCTACTAATTTAGGGTTAGTTTGAAAAACAAAAGGCTTCACGCATGGATGCGACTGAACGTCGTTGTGATTAAAATGGTTAAACCAATTCGACTTCATACCAGATTTGAAAGAGCAAGAATTATCGGAGCAAGAGCTCTTCAAATAGGAATGGGTGCACCACTATATGCTGGAGAGGATGCATTGAGAGAAGCATTCAAAAATGAATTAGTCTCTCTATATGGATTCGAGGAAGCGTCCGTAAGATTTGTATTAGATCCGCTAAAAATTGCGTTATATGAATACGATCATGAATTAATTCCTATTGATATTGATCCTCATGAAAATAATTAATTTTGTGAATTGAAATCATAATATTCCGAATTACTTACATCGGGTATTAAATCTCTTCTTACTAATAGAGTCCTAACTGTCCATAGGTCAACAAAAATTCGATACTTCAATGTAGCATCCAAATAATCTACTCCACTTGAACCTCCTGTACCCATTCTCCTACCAATCATACGTTCTACCATTCTAGCATGAGAATTTCTAAACAATAACAGTGATTCCTCTAATTCAACAAATGAATCGATTACAGCCCTGGGCCAAGATAGTAATGGCAATTCTCTATAAGATTCAATAAATAATAAACCAATACGAGAACGATTAATGTGCCCATTAGGCATTAAGAAGTCTCTTGCTCCTATAATTGATTTTTCCATCCTATTTCTAATAGATTCTTCATCTCCATGCCCAATTTCCTTGAAATGTTTAATTACAGAATCGCTATGATTTTCCATTGCGGTAAGATGGCCTTCCAAATAAGAAGATACTGTTTCATCATCATTTTTGTCACCTGGAATTGAGCCATTTATTGGGGTCCTTGCAAGCCAGTTATGCAATAATTCTTGTAATGATGGTGCAATAATAATTCTTTCAAATTCCTGTAACACATTTGATGAAATTTTACCCTCCTCTGCAAGCCGATTCATATGCTTCAATGGGTCCATCCCTGCCTCTCTTTGCTGTTGTTCTAATCCAAGAATTGTTTCTATTTGTCTTAATTGCCATGATTCAAAGCCTGATGAAGTCCCTAATCTGTCTCTGAAGGATAGAAAATCTTGAGGGGTCAAAGTTTCCATAACTCTCCATTGTTGCGACATAAGATTAAACACCTCAGTTACTCTTTTCAAATGATGAACAATCTTAGGCATCCTCTTTTCTTCAATATTTTTACTATTCATCAGAGAATGTACTTGATTTAGTTCAGATAATACCAATTTAAACCATAATTCAAATGCTTGGTGGACCATTATGAAATGCATTTCATCATTACAAGGCTTTGGTGAATAACCATCTGGACCGCTCTGTAAAGATAACATTTCATCCAATCTTAGATAGTTGCCATAAGTCATCCTTTGAGGGTTAGTAATGTCATCCATGTATTTGCCATACAAACTAAAGACTTGAACTTTAACCAAAATCATGGGTTTTTTTAGTAAATGGTTTGTAAGAATACATTTTTATTTATTATTTTTAATGAGAAAAAGTCCATAATACTCATAGAGGTAATACTTGACCCCTCGACATGGGCGTAGATAAGACCAAATTGGCAGAGTGGCTTTCCAACTACGACCATGACAACTTAACAATAGGTGTTGTCGCTTCCCATTCTTCTTTACAAATTTTACACGGGGCAAGAAAGGAAGGCTTCCGTACTTTAGGGATTGCCGTAGGAGAAAATAGAAGGAAGTTCTACAAGGCCTTTCCAGGCGCTGACCCTGATGAATGGCTTATGCTAGAAGATTATCGTGAAATGTTAGATTATGCTGACTGGTTTAGAAAAAGAAATGTCGTAATAATTCCTCATGGCTCATTAGTAGAATATTTAGGATCAACCAATTTTCGAAACTTAGAAGTTCCAACCTTTGGTAATCGTGGAATTCTACACTGGGAAAGTAGTAGAGAAAGGCAACGTCAATGGCTTGATAAAGCAGGCTGCGAAATGCCAAAGGTGATTGAAGATCCACATGATATCGCAGGTCCTGTAATTGTAAAATATGCAGGAGCTAAGGGGGGCAGAGGATATTTTATTGCCAGAGATTATCGAGATTTCAGAAGAAATGTTGACATTGAAGAAGAATTTACCATTCAAGAATATGTATTGGGATGCAGGTATTACTTACATTTCTTTTTTGACCCAATTGCGGATGATGGATATCAAGTTCAAGGCAAAGGCAGCTTTGCAGGCAAGAATCTTGGTCGTTTAGAATTGCTATCAATGGATCGAAGAGATGAATCAAATGTTGATGAATTCTACAAACTTGGTTCGCTCAGGGATTTGAGAGAAATGAGCCTAGAACCTTCTTTCGTTGTAACCGGTAATCAACCAGTAGTAATTCGAGAATCATTATTGCCAAAAGCATTTGAAATGGCGGAGGGGACAGTTGCCGAATCTTTTGAACTAGAGGAAGGAAGTAGAGGAATGATTGGGCCATTTTGCCTAGAAACTATTGTTACAGATAAACTGGAATTCAAAGTATTTGAAATAAGTGCTAGAATTGTTGCTGGTTCTAACCCGTTTGTAGGAGGTTCTCCCTATTCAGATATTAACGAAGAGAGAATGTCAACTGGTAGAAGAATCGCTAGATCGATTAGAAAGGCTGTAACTGAGGGAAAATTAACAGATATTCTATCTTAATCTAGAACTTAGAATCCCCGTCTAATTCTACATCAACTTCAATTTCTTCTTCATCACTTGTTGATTTTTTACCTGTCAGTCTTGACATCTGTTCTTTGATAGAATCTATCTTGGATTGTCTTTCTTCTGCCGTAGGGACTTCAAATTGAGCAACTAATTTAATTGGGTCACCATGAGTCAATTTACCATCAAATTCAAGCATTTCACCGACATTATTTACAATCACCTTAAACTTCGTTGGGTCTTTAGATTTTCTTTTATTATGTTTCTTGTAATGATGAACATAGACTTGATATTCTCCTGGTTGGGCTGAATCATCATCCCAAACTACATTCTCTACTGGCTTTCTAGTTTCTGGACGGACATTGGCATCAACATCTAATTCACCACCACATTGTGACAACTTATTTCCACCGTGAATTCTTTCACCTGATGGGCAAACAACATGTAAATCTAAGTCATTGTAATTATCCCACATGAGAGAAATCTGAACATCACCAGATCGGGCGCCTTCACGTTCAAGTCTTTCTTGAAGTTCCGACATTGCAGTCTCTGCAGCTTGTTTTGATTCCAACTCTTCTTTTTGCCTAGCTGATTCTAACTCTGATACTCGTTGCTCTTCTGCTGCAGCCATATCTTCTTGTCTAATTCTTTCTTCTTCAGCCTTCTCACCCTCAAGTCTTGCTGATTCTTCTGCTTCTAGCCTCATTTGTTCTTCCAATAAGCGCTTGGCATTCTCTTCCTGCTCATCCCTTTCTGGAACTTCAAATTGGCATACTAATTTAATTGGATCACCATGAGTCAAGTCACCGTGATATTCACGATAGTCTCCGGCATTATTTACAATAATTTGGAAACTTGTTGGATCTTTTGTCCTTCGCTTTCTGTGTTTTTTGTAATGGTGAACATAGACTTGATATTCGCCGGGTGGTGCTGAAACTCCAGGCCAAACTACATTTTCAACTGGTTTTTTTGTCTCAGGCCTTACATTAGCATCAACATCTAATTCGCCACCACATTCTGAAATCTTATTGCCACCATGAATTCTCTCGCCTGATGGACATACTACGTGTAAATCTAAATCATTGAAGTTTTCCCACATCAAAGAAATTTGAACATCACCAGTCATTGCACCTTCTCTTTGAAGGCGCTCTTGAAGCTCAGACATTGCTGCCTCTGCTGCTGCTCTAGATTCCATTTCTTCCTGCAACTTAGCTGCTTCGAGTTCTGCCAATCGCTGTTCTTCCGCAGCAGCCATTTCAGCTTGTCTTAATTCTTCACGCTCTTTCTCGAGTCGTGCTTCTTCCTCAGCTCTTTGCTTGGCCATTTTATCTTCTTCTTCAGCACGTAATCGTTCTTCTTCCTGCTGCTGCTTACGACGTTGCTCTTCAGATTCTCTTCTAAGACGTTCTTCTTCTTCTATGCGACGTCTTTGTTCTTCTCTTCGAAGCCTTTCTCGCTCAGCTTCATCTTCAAGTTGCCTTGCCCTTTGCGCAGCTTTTAATTCAGCTTCTTGAACTGCAAGTCTTGAATTGATTAATTCTCTCCTTCTTCTTCGAGTTTCCACAATAGCTAACTTTCTATCAATCTCTTGTTTGGTACGACCAAAACTAGGAGCTCCAGTGCCTTGGCGTAGACCCTCTGCTGACATTCCTGGGCGCATGTTCAATTTAGCATCACTTCGCACCAGAATATACCAAATTCCAATCATGAAACCACCGCCCATAGCAGACATGGTCATAATTGTCACTGGCTCCATGTTACAAGCCATGTTGAACTAGTCTTTTGAAGCATCGGTCCAAATATTGATTTTGTAATATTGAACAAGACTTATCCAAAAGTTTTAGATTCATGCAACTATGCAAAGTATTGTCAAATAGATGCGATTAGGGTTGTTCATGGGGAAAAACAAGATATTGGAAAAAATCCTTCCTAACGGCAAAGGTGTTTGGATTCCTATAGACCATGGTGTTTCAGATTTCCCTTGTGAAGGTTTGGTTGATATTGAATCTACAGTCAGTAATCTAATTTCTGCAGGGGTTAATGCTATAATTGCTCACAAAGGCATCGTTGACAAGTACAATCACTTGTGCAAAGGAAGCAATACTAGCATGATTGCGCATTTATCTGCATCGACAAGACACGGAGGTAAAAACGCTGACAATAAAGTACTGGTTGGTGATGTTGATGAGGCAATAATGAGAGGCGCTGTAGGTGTTTCTTGTCAAGTAAATGTTGGAAGCAAATATGAATCTAATATGATAGAAAGAATGGGGCATCTATCAAGACAAGCATATTTGCATGAAGTACCAATACTTGGAATGGTATATGTAAGAGGTGCCAATGTTAATTTGATTAAAAATGATGCAACTAAAGGATATGCACATGCTGCTAGAATCGCTTTTGAACTTGGATGTGATGTTGCCAAAACAGTTTGGACTGGCGAAACTGAGAGTTTTACAGAAATTTGCAATTCTGTCCCAATACCGTTACTGGTTGCTGGCGGCCCTTCAACTGGAAATAATATCGAGATGTTGAAGATGGTTAAACATGCAATCGATTGTGGTGCATCCGGAGTATGTATGGGAAGACAAGTTTTCTCTCATCCAAATGTAAAATCTATTGCTAAAGCAATAATGATGATTGTTCACGATAACGCAAGTATTGAAGAAGCAATTGCCGCTTGTTCTCTATGAGGTGATAACATTGCAAGTGTGGTGTGATAGTCGAGATATTGATTCACCTTCTAAATTAAACTCGGTTTTTGATATGATTTTGACCCAAAATCCAGAAGACATGTTTTATCAAAATCAAAATAAGTTATATTTCAACAATGAAGTTATTGGTTTCTGCCAAAAGATAACTGATGGAGAATCTCAGAATAAAGCAAGAACAAAAATTGGCATTGTTGAATGGTTATTAATTGAATTTGCTGATTGGAAAATGATTCCTATTGAAAATCTCATAGCAGAATGTGATGGAACAATAACCAAAATTGCAGTTTCAATAGATAATAAAACTGAAATCCACGGTGCAGCTTTCGCTTTACAAACAGGTGTAGACGCTATATTGATACCTAATGGAGAAGAAATCATTGAACAAGCAATGATTGCGAAATCGCAACGTCTTGAACAAAATAAGACAAATCTAATCGAAAATACTACTGATTATTCCAAGCTAGAATTAGAACCATCAACCATTTCTAAAATGGCCCATGGTGGAATTGGAGATCGTTACTGTATTGATTTAACATCTACAATTGAGAAAGGAGAAGGTATGCTAATTGGGTCATCTGCAGCATCATTAGCACTTATTCATGGTGAAACCATTGAATCTGAATTTGTACCACCAAGGCCATTTAGAGTAAACGCCGGGCCTCCTCACTCTTATGTGATGATGTTTGATGGAACAACAAAATATCTTTCCGAGTTAAAATCGGGTGATGAGATAATGTTAGTTTCAAGTCATGGACAAACACGATCTGCTAATATTGGACGGTTAAAAATAGAAAAGCGACCTTTTTTGACCATTTTTTGGGTAAATAACTATTTTAAACCATGCACGATATTCCTTCAACAGGCCGAAACTGTTCGCGTAGTTTGTCAAAATGGGGACTTGAAATCTGTGACTAATTTAAAATCTGGCGACCAAATATTATGTTACAATTCTCAAGAAGCCCGTCACATCGGACAAAAAGTATCTGCACAATCTAAGGAGATTTGAAAATGGCTGTTATTGGTACTGGTCAGTCTCATGGCGCCTGCAGTTTGCTGCATGCTGCAGGTACTGGTTATGGAGCATCGATTGCTCTTGACTTACCAGTAATAGTAAAAGCATTAGACAGCCCGAGCAATAGACCTCTAAGAGACTCAGATGATTTATTTTCAAATGTCTTAGATACTTGGATAGATAATGAGCTACCCCTGCCCAACGGGCTTAAAAAAGATGATATTTATTGGGCTATCGCTTCAAAAATTCCTCCAAAAAGAGGACTAAAATCTAGTGCTGCTGTATCTATTGCTGCAATTAAAGCACTCTGTGAGGCGACAAATACTGAATTATCTGACAGTCAGATTGTAGCTATTTCATCTCAAGCACAAATTAACTCTGGTGTATCAATAACAGGTTCAATTGATGATTCTTGGGCATGTCTGACCAAAGGATGGAAACTAATCGATATTAATGCTGAATCAATTGATGCTGGCGTAGTTATGCAAGGACCGGGACTAGAATCTGAAAAGTGGACTGTTCTAATAATTGCACGTGATGAAAGAGTTAAACAGCCGCAATTAGAAGATTTTACTCCGTTTTACCAAGAGTTTGAAAAAGCCTTAATTGCCTTACAGCAAGGTGAATTACTCAATTGTTTAACAATTAATGGCCGTGCCATGTGTGGAGTCACAAATGACATCCAGGGCCGTAAATTATCTAATGATGCATTCTTATCTGGTGCAAGAGCATCTGGCATGACCGGTTCAGGTCCAGCAATTGTATTTGTAATACCATCAATCGTAAGTTCATCGGTAGAGAGAATTAAAAAATCCTTAACACGATTTGTGAAGCTTGAACAGATTATTGAAACAAAATTTTTGTCAAAAGATTCTGATGAATTGGAAATGGAGTAATTTACGCAACTTATTGAAGTGAAGATGTCTGGATTGGATGATCAAGATGCAGATGAGCCTCGGTGATAAATTGAGACTTACGCTGTTTGGCACTAGTCATGGCCCCCGTGTTGGCGCTTTTCTAGAAGGTGTACCCTCTGGATTAGAAATTGATCTAGAATGCCTTACTAAAGCAATGCATGATAGGCGTCCTGGTGGAAAATATGCAAGTAAAAGAAAAGAGACTGATGAGGTTGAATTTTTATCAGGCATAAATAATGGAAAAACAACTGGTGAAGTTATTGAAATATCAATCCAAAATAAGGATGTAAGATCTAAAGATTACTCATTTCTTCCAAACCAACCAAGACCGGGTCATCAAGACATGGTTATGATGATGAAAACTGATGGCAGTGCTGATTTAAGAGGTGGAGGAATGTCTAGCGCTAGATTAACCGCTCCAATTGTCGCAGCAGCAGCAATAATTTCACCACTAATCGATTCAATTGGAATAAAAATCAATGCACATGTAAGTGCAATTGGCGAAATAAAATCAAAGCCAATGATTTCTTGTCCCGAAAAATGGGCTACAGAAGATTGTCAACAAATAAGATGTCAGGACCCTAATGTCGCAAAATCAATGATTGAAATCATTGAAAAAAATAGAAAAGAATTGGACTCAGTAGGTAGTGAAGTAGAACTTAAAATATCTAATATGCCAATCGGTATTGGAGAACCTTGGTTTGATGGTCTTGAACCATATTTAGCTAGGGCAATGATGTCTATTCCTGCTGCGAGAGGAGTTGCCTTTGGTAGAGGCTTTGATGTTATAGAAATGAAGGGAAGCAATCATAATGATGCATGGATGGGGACTCGGGAAAACCCTGTTCTTGGAGGTGAAAAGCCTGATGGCGCATTAGCAGGAATCTCTACTGGCGCAGATTTGTATTGTAAAGTTGCATTTAAACCACCTTCAAGTATCGCAAAAAAACAATTAACTCTAAATTTAAAAACTAATAAACAAGAAAATTTAGTTGTCAAAGGAAGACATGACCCTGTTTTAGCTCCAAGAGCTGTCGCTGTAGTCGAAGCTATGGCAAAAATAGTGATTTGTGATTTAGTGTTAAGAGGGGAGTTCCTAAATGACTGACATTATAATTCACAAATTTGGGGGTTCTTGTCTAAGAGACTCCTCTGATTTAAAGGCTATTTCTTCAATTATCAATTCGCAAAATGAGAAATGTGTAATTGTAGTTTCTGCAATGTGGGGGACTACTGATAGGTTAATTCGAGCAGCAAATGAACCTCGTTATGCCGCAAGATTGATCTCTGACTTAAGAAAACAACATCTTAGATTTGCACCAAGTATCGAGTCATCATCTTTAGCAACGAAATTTAACAATGTGTTGCATGGTATTGATCGGTCGCTTCTCAATTTGTCAAAAGACCCCAACAACAAAGTTGACCACAATACATTACTAGCTGCTGGTGAACGGTTATCTGCATTAGTAGTTGCACATGAATTGAGAAGATATGGATTAAATACACATCCTATTGGTTCAGAAGATATTGGCATTTGCTTAGATGGTGTTGATTTTGCGGCAACTGTTAATATTGAAAAGTCAATAAATTGTTTAGATTATTCAGCATTTGATGGAATACCAGTAATTACTGGTTGGTTCGGAGAGGGAAATGACGGTAACTTAGCACTTTTAGATAGAGGAGGTAGTGATCATTCTGCTGCTGCAATTGCTAGAATCTTGGACGCAAAAAAATTAGTTTTGTGGAAGGATGTTAATGGGATATTATCAATTAACCCAAGATGGGGTGTTATTACTCAACCAATACAATATCTTGGATATGATGAAGCAAGAGAATTGTCTAGATTAGACGCTCCCGTAATACATCATACTACTATGATTCCAATAAAAGAAATAGGTATTCCGATCGAAATTCGAAACCTGCATTCCGATTTTAATTCTAAAGCGCCGACTGTAATTGGACCAACTATTATTCAGTCTAATGAAATTAAAGCAATTGGTTGCTTAAGAAGTATCTCTAGAATTACTGCAGAATCTACAGATGTGATGAATCAGAGTAAAATTTTGGCTAACATTCTTCTAGAATTCGATAGAGTAAATATTACCTGTTGGTCTATCAAATCAAATCCATCAACTATCGATATTGTAGTGTCACAAAAACAATCATCAAATGCCATAAATATAGTTAAGAGGTTCATCGCAATTGGTGAGATAAATAATCACTCTTGTTTAATTTCATTTATTGGAACTGTTAATGAAAAATTGGTTGAACAAAAAATTAAGCAGATTGGGATTTCACTAAACCAAATAACGTATCTAAATTCCACCAATGTTTCAGTGCAATACTTATTTGATACTGAAGATATAAATTGGCTAATGCAATCTCTTTCCAATGTAGTGACAACATTAGTTTAGCACTATTCTGCTCTCTTTTCTCTAAACTTCTGCAGATGGTTTGGTAGATTTAGAGCAAAAAGGCCACCAACTACACAGAATACAAAAAAGGTACCTAGTGCTACTCCATAAACTGAAATTAATTCGACTGATTCTTCCATTCTTGTGGCCGTATCTGATGAGAATATCCCCACAAATAAAGGCAGAATAGTATTTGCTGATAAAACAACAATTGCAAGGAATGCAGCAGATATTGGATTTATAATTAATGACCGATGATATTTACTAACTATCTTCTTTGGATTCATCACATAAACCTCATTTGTACGAATACTAGTATCCAACATTGAATACCTGATAACTCCATTAGCAAGTTCAAAATACATAACCAAAAGAACGGCATAACTTACCACTAAAATATTCAGTAATGCAGGACTATCTTGTAGTTCAAATGGATCACTAGCAAGTGATACTTTTGAAGCTGCAAACCTCATGATAGCAAGAATAAATAGAAGATTACTAGCTAAAGTATACCTGGCATCTCTCTGCATTGTGCCCCAAAATCCAGTCCCTGCTGCACCAACAATTATTACGATTTGCATAATAAAAGAGATAGTTAAACTCCCAGTAATCGTATACCATATTGTCCCTTCTGGTGGCGACACCATGTATGTAAGTAATGATAATGCGACTAGTACGCCGTATACTGCTAATTGCAAATTTTGAACCATTCTATCTGGAGGTAAGAATTTCATCTTTGGAATTAGTGGACCACCTAGTAAACTTTCAATAAAAGAGGGCATTTCTACAGAGGGAATTGCATCTTTGGGAATTTCTGAACCCACACCTGCTTGACCTGCTAATTTCTTTCTTGAAGGAGCAGAAGAACGTACGGTTTTTCCATCATACAAAACCTTAGTATCTCCAGATGGTTTGTTCATTGTCATTTTTTCACCTCAAAAACCTCTAGCTCCTGCCAATGCAGTTGAAAGTAACATGTCAGGTTCCCAATCCATTATGTTGACTCCCAAACCTCTTAATTCTCCAATAAGAACATCTCTTTCTGTTTTCATTACTTCATAACCTGTTCTATCTATTCTTTTAGCATCAAATTCAAACTCTAGCGAGGATGGAGAAAGAACAGTAACATCAAAATTTCTTGCTCTAAAGTCGCGTAATGCGCTTACTATTGTAGGATCATCTTCAAGATTTGAAAGGAAAATTATTGGGCTACCTTTATTGATATGCGGCAAAATTCTGTTTACCACTACTTGCAACGGAATACTTCCTCGAGCAACGGCACCAGCAAGTTTGGTTAAAATAACATATAATTGTTTTTTACCAGTATCTCGATCAACACTAACTACTTCATCTCCGTAAACAATCACGCCAACTGAATCTCTACGGCTCAAGAAATATTTAGCTAAAGATGCCGCTGCTCTAGTTGAATAAACTAAAGCATTTCTTGAGACTGGGCCTGTTTCTGCCACAGCTCTAGAATCAACAATTATTATTATATCAGAAACAGCATCCCTCTCACGTTCATTTACCATCAATTTTCCTGAACGTGCGTAAGCAGACCAATTTATTGCTCTAAATGAATCTCCTTCGAAATATTCTCTCAAAGAATAAAATTCTGAACCTGGACCAGGTTGTCTAATATTTACTGCACCGGTGAAAATTTTCGGGACTCGAGATTTAACAAATGTCTCTTTGAGGTCTTCCATCTTTGGGAACACAAGGAAATCGTCGTAGACATGCATTTCCTTCTCCTTGTGAAACAAACCAAATGGGTCTTGAATCCTCACAGCAACTGGACCAATACTATAGAAACCTCTCAAGGGGCATTCTATTGTATATTCAATAAAAGTCTCTCTTCTTGGTCCTAATTCCATAAGAATATAGTTAGATCCTTCCTTAATTCTCATTACTTCAGGAACTCTATCACGTACTTCCAAAATCTTAGCGAGGGGTGAATTATTTTGCATTCTGAGTGTCACGCTTAAATCTCCATCTTCAAATAATCTTGCACTGGATAATTTACGCATAGCAATAACACTGCCTAATGCTAATCCTTCTTCTCCCGTCCATTCATCAGCTCTTCGGCCAGAGGATGCAACATCTGCATGACCGCCAAATAATGCAGCCCATGTAAGGAATACGAAAATCACTACAGCAATAGTTACTAATTGCTCATTTCTTAGGGTAAGGCCTAACAAATACATTGCAATGGCCAAACTACCTAACATTGCTGACTTTCGACTCCACACGACAAACACCTATTCTGTGAAAAATCAAACAGTTGGTACTGGTACTTCTCTTAATATGGTTTGAATAACTTCACCCGGCTCAAGTCCCTTAATTTGGTGCTCAGGCTTGAGAATGATTCTATGTGCAATTGCTAATTCTGAAATAGCCTTTATGTCATCAGGGGTTACGAAATCTCTACCACGTAATGCTGCTGCTGCTCTAGAAGTCTTAAGCAATGCTTGAGAACCACGAGGAGATGAACCGACAAGAACTCTTGGATCTTCTCTTGTTCTTGCTACAATTTCAACCATGTACATTCTTAATGCAGGATCTACGTATACATCCTCACATGCTTGTTGCATAGCAATAACTCTTTGTGGATCAGTAATAACATCTACATCAACCGCATCTTTACCTCTAGAAATACGACGAGATAGAATCTCATCTTCATCAGCTCTGTCAGGATAGCCTACAGACATTTTGAACATAAAACGGTCAAGTTGTGCTTCTGGAAGAGGATAAGTTCCTTCTTGTTCAACTGGATTTTGAGTAGCCATAACGATAAATGGTGCTGGGAGTTTGTGAGTAACTGTTCCTATAGTCACCTGCTTTTCTTGCATAGCCTCAAGCAAAGCAGCTTGAGTCTTTGGTGGTGCACGGTTAATCTCGTCAGCTAGTAGTAGATTACAGAATAGTGGACCTGGTTTGAAAGTAAACTCTCCTTTCTTTGCATCATAAACATTGGTACCAGTAATATCTGCAGGTAACAAGTCAGGTGTAAATTGTACACGCTTAAAGTCACAACCAAGAGCGTCGGCAAATGTATTAGTCATCAATGTCTTGGCCAAACCGGGATAATCCTCGAACAAAAGATTTCCATTTGATAAAATATTGATTAATACATTATCGATAACATGTGATTTACCGATAATTACTTTTTGCACTTCAGCGCTAATCGCTTGAGCAATTGCTCCTACTGCAGCAAGTCGTTCACGTACTTCAGGGCTACTTTGGTGCTTCGGCTTGGCCGGAGCGGCTGGCGCTACTGGGGCTGCTGGTGCAGGTGCTACTCTCGCTGGTGCTGCAGGCATTGGTGCTGCAGGCATTGGTGCTGCAGGCATTGGTGCTGCTGGCATCGGTGCTGCCGGCATTGGTGGTGCTGGCATTGGCGGTGCAGGCTGCTGTTGCATCCTCGGCTGCGCTGGCGCAGGCTGGTTTGGGGGGGCTGGTTGCATGTCTTTTTCCTCCTAATTTTAATTACCCCAACGCCGAATTTGAGGTATTAATTCCCTCAATTCTTCGTTGGAGTATGAACGGTTAGAACTTATCAATTCTAACAGACGCGGCTCTTTAACCATATACATGATTTCCGCAGGGGTTTTGCGAGCAAATTCATCCCGAGTGAGATCATTAAACTGCCTCACCTTAGACATGAAGGCCTCCCTTACTCGCATTTGATACTGGGAGGCATCAATTTTTGTTGGTCTTTCTCTAAATCTTGTCAAATCAAATACGTGACGCCAATTTTCTTTTTCTGGCACAACCATTATTGCAATTGCAAGTAAAGCGAATAGATTCAGAATAATTAACCACTTTAGCACATTGTCACTAGTTAGCAGAACTACTGCCCCAATGGCTTCGGTAAAAGGTGAAGACAAAGCACTTGAAACGTGTCTACTTTCATCGAATACAAGATTAAATTCAGAAGGGTCTCGAGTAACTTTTGTCGTTATGTCCTCATTATCAAATTCCATCATATCATAAAACAATGCTTCGAAATATGGACCATTGCCATGCCACTCTACATCTCCGCCATTGGAAGAAAATAGTGCACTATCCCAACAATCATGTGAGTTTCCTAACTTATTACTAACATAATATGGGGAATTGCATTGTTGCTTTCCTGTTTCCTCAGCAATTGTTTGATTCCAAAGATGGTTTGCTAAGACTGAGTGATCTGAAATGAAAACTATTGAACCAGTTACATCAACCTCACCAAAGTTGTTATTTGGTTGTTCCTCTAATACCTCAATATTAGGGAAATCCATTCGAATTATTAATCCAGTCTTACCTTCACCAAGTGTTGGATTGTTTAAATTGTCTATGTTGGTGTCCTGTCTTGCAATAAATGCTGGTATTGATGCATGAGCTAAAACCATAATTTCTCGATCATCTTCTATCTCCTCATCCAAAACCTGAATGGCGGTTGCTCGATGGAATAACACCGGCATTCTGCAGTTTTCCACTTTAGCATTTATAATATCGGCATCTGAACATGGCACATGCTTTTCATCACCCATTTCAGTAATATCTCTACTTACTCCAGCTGCAGCCCATAATTTCCTTTCATCAGGGTTTAAAGCTTCACCTGCATCATCTATTACTTCATAATATTGAAAAGGATCAACAACAGGAGCATCGAAATATTTGACACCAAATTCACTTGCTACCAGTTGAGCATTGGTCGAATTAGAAGCAAGTACAACCTTCCCACCCTTTTTAGTAACAAAATCATAAATTGCTGAAGCCTCGGCAGCATCAAATGGTTTTTCTGGTGCAGCAATTACAAGTAGAGTTCGATGAGGATCTTTCCAGTCATTAACTAACATAGGAGTTGACATTGTGTTAGCAACAGTGTAACCAACACCGTCCTCTCCAAGATTATCACGCATTTCAGTTAGTTGAATATTGAAGTATTCTGCATCTTGCTCGTAAGGTGAAAAAACAGTTTCTTTATTCATGCTGACGATACTGATCAAAATAATTGATAATAGCAAAGAAGACATAAAACCTACCTTGAGCCATGTCTCAAGACTAATTTTGGTTTTATTTAGTTCAGTCATAGCATTACCTCAATTGCCCAATTAAGTGGCGCAGTACTATACTGTCGAAATTCTCTCCACTCATAATGCTTGCTCATCAATGGGCAATATAATGCAGTCATTTATTAGTAATTTATGTCAAAATTGACAAATTAAAAAACGTGATTAATATCCCTAATTATTAGATTTTCTAACATTTCTTTCGCATACGAATTACTATAGCCAAATACAAAATAATTATGATTTCAATGCCATTTAAAAAGTCCAAAGAATCGGTTTCAATTACATCGAGATCTTGATCTGTTTGATTCGAATCAGGATTAATATCATTAGGCTTTGATTCTTCTTCACTTGGCGAATTAACTTGCACCTCAAAAACGGTACTTGATATCATCCCATTTCCAGCAGACTTGATTGAAAGAGTGATTTCACAAGTCCGATCTGGGTGAGATTGAGATGCTACTATTCTAATTGTAAAGTCTTGATTTGTTGAATTTTCAACCTCTACATTTCCTAATGCATCTAAACCTTCAATTGACAAACTTGGACATGATTTTATGGATTCTTCTGGCGATTTAATTACATCTTTATCATTACCATTATTCTCTACATTAATCGTATATTCAATTGATGAACCGGAAAAAAGGATTTCATTATTGCTTTGAGAATTAATCTCCAATTCAAATACAGATGGCACTGATAATTCTCCTTCAATTTCTTGACTGGAAACTGATTGTTCGAAGGAAATCTCTTCTGCGACAAGGAGTAAAGTCATTGATTCTGATGGCGACCTATCAAATGAATAACCGCTTTCATCTTCAATATCGATTACAAATGTTTGATTATCTGAACCTGGAATGGTGATAGAGTCTTGATACTCAAGTTCAATAGGTATGTTTTCTGATTCATCCCAAGTTATTGTTATATCAAGGTTTAATTCACCCATACGTTGATTTTCAACATAAAATTCTATTGCATCTAAAATTCCATCATCGCCTGATAATTCCAATTCATATACTCCACCCATATCAGTCTCCCATCCAACTTCCCATGAAGGCATTTCTAATTGATCTTGAGCAGTTGTAGATTGAACAAAACTAATAGTAACCGAAATGCAAAAAATTATTGCTAAAAAAGTGCCAACAGATTTCATTCAATCACATCCTATATTTTTCAAAGCTCTCTTTACCAAGACTCTTACTACAGAACGGCGGTAATTAGGTGGTAATGAAGTATTATTTACCGGTTTGACTGATTTCCTTATCAAATCACTTAATTGATCTACTGAATCTTTACCTTTCCAACCTAGAGCAATTATTTCTTGTATTTGTTCATCATGGGTTTTTGGTATTGATTCAAGAGCTGTTGTTGCTATTCTAAGTGTATCATAATTGTCTTTTTTCCAAACAGCTGAAACTCCTGCTTCAGGGAAATCCCACGACTCTCTCACCCGTAACTTCTGATAACTGCCAATATATTCGAATGCATCTTTTGGTAAAACAACTTTTAGCATAAATTCGCCGGTTTGCAAAATATTCTTTTTCATACCGTCCAACTGATAAAAATCACTTAGCAATATCTCTCTCTTACCTTTTGGGCCAATCAAGACTACTGAAGCATTAAGAGCCATGAAATTTGGCGCAAGGTCTCCTTGATAAGTCGCAACACAAAGGGTATTTTGATTTGGAATAACTCTACAGTCGGAACCAGTACCACAGTCTGCTTTGTGACACCAGTCTATCGAGCGGCGCCAATCTTCACTTTGATTGTACCAAAAGCATCTTGTATCTAGACATAGATTCCCACCAACTGTGGCACTTTTTCGAATCAATGATGAAGCGATTTTTGACGCTGCCTCGACGATTAATGGATGAATACTATTCGCTTCTGTAAGTGATGACAATTTAGTCATACAACCTATTTCATGGGAAGAAAACGTTGAGGCTTCAGAAATTTTGGCAAGCGAAATCACGTTAGGTTTAGGATTAATTCTCCATTTATAATTTGGCAAAACATCCGTACCTCCAGCAACCCAATCGAAATCTTCACCTTTCTTGATCAAAGAATCCGCAATCGAAACAGCTTCCTCTACTGTTTTAGGATGATGAAGAATAAATGGTGGCATTAGCATTAAGAATCATCCTCCATTTGTCTTTGAGTTTTCTTCAACCATGCTTTTCCAGCCAAACCTAATTCTGCCAATTGTTCAGCATCTGGTTCAGTTGCCATTCTCCAACCTTCAACTTGATCTTCCAATGGAAGGTTAGGATCAAATCCAAATAAAACTCCATTTACGTAATGAGAAGTATCTTCAGTTCTTTGCCTCGCACGGTCTCTTTTCTTATGGATTGCTGCTCTTTTTTCTAATACATCTTGCATTGGCCCGTATTCTAATCGTGGATTTGGTAAATCTAAGCAGTCTGATAACTTCAGCGCCCTCCGCTTTCTTTCAATACCTTTGAAAACCACATCGGGAGTAAGTGGTAAATCTCTAAATCTTATTCCTACTGCATCATATACGGCATTTACTACAGCAGGTAATATTGGTAAAAGAGGACCTTCGCCTGCTTCTTTAGCTCCAAATGGCCCTTCTGGATCACATGATTCAATAATTATTGGCTCAACATGAGGCATCTCGTGAATTGAGGGAATCTTATATTCTAAAAGATTAGCATTTTGGAGATGTCCAGTTCGACCATATACCATCTTCTCAGAAAGTACTTGCCCAAGACCCATGTGGCATGAACCGATTATTTGTCCTTTTACTGCTAAAGGATTTAGCGCTTTACCGCAATCATGAGCAGCCCAAACATTGGTACATTTAACCAAGCCCAATTCTACATCGACATCAACTTCTGCCACGTATGCAGAAAATGAGTATGCGGGAGCAAGACCTGCAGCGGCCCCTTTGTGAACACCACCCATTGGAGGTGAGCGATATGCGCCACTAGCAATTAATGCTCCTTTATCCTCTTGTGCTTTATGTAATGCTTGCAAGTATGAGATACCTATTGAAGGATCGTGTTTATAGTATATTCTTCGATCATTTATCACCAAGGTATTGGGGTGATAGCCAAGAACATCCCATGCTGCATTGAGCAACTGCTCTCTAATTTCTAAAGCAGCCCTTATTGCAGCATTAGCATTCATGAACGTCACTCTGCTTGAATAAGAACCCAAATCAACTGGTGATGTATCACTCTCATGGCTTCTTACATGGATCATTTCAATTGGTAATGCAAGAACTTCTGAAACTACTTGAGCTACTGCTGTTGTAGAGCCTTGTCCAATATCTGCAGCACCTGTATGCACAGTAACACCTCCATCCATATCAACTTGAATATGTACAGTTGCATGTGGGAATCTGTTTGGATCCCAGTGAATAGGTAATCCAGAGCCTGAGATAAAGAAGCCACACCCAACTCCTATACCTTTCCCAAGAGGCAACTTTCGAAACTTTTCACTCCATTTAGAACCTTCACGTACTTTCTCAAGTGCCTCTCTCATTCCATTTGAAGTAATTCTAAATCCTGTAATAGTTCTACTATGTGGAGGCAATAAATTAGCCAACCGTAAATCAATAGGGTCTACCTGCATTTGTTCAGCCATCTCGTCCAATCCAACCTCAACTGCGCATCTTGTGTTAACTGCGCCATGGCCACGCATAGCTCCAGAGGCTGGTTTATTGGTCCAAACTCTAGCACCGGTGTAATGAAATGAACCAAGTTCATAAGGAGCAGTCGCAAGCACTCCGTTGTAATATGATGTTACGTGCCCAAATGAAGCAAAACCGCCACCATCAATTAGTGCATCGATATCAAAACCTGAAATTCTGCCAGATTCATCAGCAGTCATCTTTACTTCAATATCGCTTGGGTGACGACCCCTATTTATCCAATATACTTCCTCTCTATCAAAAGTAATTCTTACTGGTCTACCAGATTTCCGCGATAAGATCGCTGCGCACATTTCATGTGGGAAAGGATCAGATTTGCCACCAAAGCCTCCACCTACAAAGGTTCTAATGACATTTATTTGATGCATTGGAACTTCAAGAACTGTCGATAATGCTCGATGAGTATAATGCGGCACCTGTTGAGGTGTATACAATTGCAGCCTTCCGTTTGAATCCCAGTGGGCAACTACAGCATGAGGCTCTGTAAAGCCATGATGAACTCCTTCCATTGACCACTTTCCATGAGATGATGCGTGCGGATTTTCAACTAATGAACGATCTCCAAATTCTTGAAAAACTCGTTTTTGAACATTAGTCCTTGAAAGATGATATTTTCCTCTCCAATGTATCGGTTCATCAACATCTTCAAGTCCTTTTTTACGGTCAAAAACGGGTTCAAGTATTTCCCATTCAATATCAAAAAGCGATAACGCTTCAATTGCTATTGCTTCGGTTTCTGCACAAACACATGCGACTAAATCACCCATGTGCCTAACTTTCTCGACTGCCATTGCATGTTCATCTTTAGTGACTGGTAAAACACCAAAGCGATTAGTAGCATCTTGTCCTGTAGCAACTGCAATTACTCCCGGAAGAGATTCAACTTTACTTGTATCAATTGATTTAATTTTAGCATAATGGTGTGGCGAACGAAGGATTTTACCGATTACTTCATTTGGTAATCTAATATCATCTCCATACCATGCTTGACCGGTGACTTTAGCGTTTGAATCTACCAATTGAAGAGGCTTACCAACTACTGTACCTGTTCTCAATCGATCATGGATGTGAGAACCTGCGGGTTGTGCTTCTCTACCACCTACTGATTCGGGAATGAAATCCAGATCTCTTGGAGTCATATTTGGAATGGAACCACCAGACCCGGGTGGAGGAAAAACCTGCTTGCCTGCAACCCTTTTCCCATCTTTCCTCTTTGACGAGGATTTACCAGGTTGTTGACGATATCCTGCTGACATTTTGATCACTTTGCATGGCCTGGAGGCATCGAAGGCTCATCTGGCCCACTAGGGTGAGGATCCGGATGAGGGTTGCTGGCAGGTTTCGGAAGAGGTTCATCTCCACGATGTATTTTTGCTGCCTCTTGTATAGATTCTACAATTTGCTGATAACCTGTGCAACGGCAAAGGTTCCCCTCAATTGCTTCTGCAATTTCCTGCTCAGAGGGACTAGAATTCGACTCTAATAATGCATGAGATGAAATCAAAAAACCTGGAGTGCAAAATCCACATTGTGAACCCCCATATTTAGCAAAACATGCTTGAATAGGTGCTAAGTGTGCTCCATCTGCTAAACCTTCAACAGTAGTAATTTCACTGTCTGAAACCTGTCCAGCCAAACACAAGCAAGATAGCATTGGTTCACCATCAACAAGTACCGTACAACACCCACATGTACCTAAGTCACAACCTCTCTTAACTCCAAGTGTTCCTACTTTATCTCTTAACACATCTAACAATACAGAGTTAGAATCAATTAGCAATTCAACTTCCTTTTTATTCACTATTGCTTTCCAGATATTTTTTGGCGCACTAGGCGTCATTTTTACAAATTCAGAACCAACCATATGCGCACCCAATACCTCGTACAAATGGATACATATCAATATAGGGATGAGTTGAATAATTATTGCCGCAGTGAAACATGCTTGAAATCATCTTCGCCTGTTTTAGGCTCACTCCATTCCAAATCTCCCGGAAGAATCAGTGAATCTCCAAGTTTAATCAATAATCCTCCGATTTCTCTTTGTTGTTTTTGCAGTCTATCCCAATCGTGCTGATTTTTGCGCCAATTGCTCCATCGCGTTAAAGAACGCTTGCTACGAACTAATCTTGAATACAAATTCATGTGTAATTTTCCAGAGACTGGCCACCAAATCATTAGTACAATAAACATCAAAATTGGATTTATTTGAGTAAAATAAGCCAATAACCAATGTTTGTTCAGCAATATGAAAATTGGACTATTTTTAGCTAAGAAAATTACCGTTATTGAAACTGATGCGAATATCCACCATATAGGGAAAATTATCATCGCTGTACCTATTTTCATAGTTCCATAAATCGATTCTGCAATACCTTTTCTTCTCAAGTGCCACATTGTGAGATAGTTTGCTTGATAAGGTGGCACATTGCCTAACACTGCACTCCAAGTTACCAATCCTAACATCCATGCTGCTGACCAAAACCACATGAATAAAGCAACCAAATACCCCCCAATTCCAGGTTTCTTTGGTTTCGCAGCAACATCAAATGGAGTGATATCCATTTGTTCTAATTCAGCAAAATGTTGCTTTGATTTATTTAACAAGGAATCTATTTGTTCCGGTTTATTTGCTGAGTAATATTCCCATCCTGCACGTAACCTTCTTGCACCCATTACCGATTCTGCAAAACTTGGACGACGTATCTTTTCACCACTTTGAATTGCTCTTTCAGCGTGAACTACACTCCTTGCCTGCCAAATTAGACGCCGCTCTTCCCAAGAGGTTTTAGATAGACTAGCCCGCTTAAGTTCATTTTCTATAGAATTTGTAACATTCGAAATCCATTCTTTGTCAATTATTTTCTGTTCAGTCTCATCGTCAACATCCTCAGGAATCGCTGGCAATTGCATGGGACGTTCTAGAATTACTGCACCTCGTTCTCTAAACTTTTGTGAATTTGAATAATGAAGACCAACTGGAACTATGTTTGGTGTGGCTTTATTTTGAAGTTTTGCAGATCTTAAAGCAATTAGCATAATTCTTGCTGCGCCAGATTTAGCAGTATTAACTTTGGATTCTGTATGAGTCTTGCCTTCCGGGAAAAGTAGTAATCTGCCACCTCTTGAAATTTCATCACCGACTTCTTTAAGCATCATTTGATTCTTCCTTCGAGATTCTTCTACATCATCGCTATCTGATGAACGGTATATAGGGAGCGCACCCCCTGCTCTGATAAGTCTCCCAAGTAATGGCATTTTGAATAAAGTATGTTTTGCCAATATTGATAATTTCCCGGGTAATGAGGCGTGAAGTAACATTGGATCAATAAGTCCGCTAGGATGCCAAGCAATGTACATAATGCCGCCTTCTTGAGGCATATTTTCATTATCGACAACATCTAGTTCTCTAAACCACACAGACATCAATGAACGAGACAAGCGCCTCATTAAACGATAGGTTATTCCAATCTTCGGGTGAGAATCACCCTTGGGGTCTACCAACCACGACACATATAGAGGTCTATGTTCTAATTATTTATTGCACCGCCGATTATGTCACGATAATTGAGATATTTTGATTCGAACATTTTATTCATCATCATATATTGAATTTTTAGAATCATTTCTACGCTGGTTTACAAATACAGCAATTAAGGTTGCAACAGAAATGGATACTATAGTGAATCCTGGTGTTTCTTCTGAATGTTCTAGGTATGCTGAATCTGTGTCCACAAGCATTATGTCCAATGTAACTAATGGAGAAGATGAATGCCCACCAGTTGAGTTCGATTTTAGCCCTCTTATAGATACAGTATGGTTACCATCCAAATCAATACCCGGGAGGTGCTCTAATTGTTGTATAATATCCATTGCACTAATTTTACCATCAATGTCACTAGCCTCATAACTTTGCAGAATTGTCCAATCATCAACAATGTGGTTGCTTCTCCACTGAATTGTTTCAATTCCACCAGATGTGGTGAAAGAAATTGATTCTCTAGGATTCAAGTGAGTATGAGAATTATCATGAGTCGGATCGTTATCAATTGTTATACTCAAAGAATTGTCAAAAATATAGTATTTCTCTGCAGCAGCCATTACTGCATCTAGTGCTCTAACTTCACCGTGACCATATACGTTATTTTGACGGTTTTTTGTTATCACAGCTTGTACATCATTATCATCACATCCATCAAGACCAGCAGGATCGCCTTGGTAGGTGCATGCTCGATACTCAGCGGTTTCTTGCATGAAATTTCTAATTTCAAACGGACTTAGGTCAGGGTTTGCTTGTAACATAAGTGCTGCTACCCCCGCGGCACCTGGGGTTGCCATGGAAGTCCCAGAGAAGGCCACATATCCATCACCAGTATTGTGTGCAACTGACATTACATCAGAACCTACATAGACAATGTTAGGCTTTACACGATTTTCCTCAGTTGGGCCTTGACTGGAATAGTCTGAAATTGTGGAGTCTTTATCCAATGCTCCAACTGTGATTGCATCTTCTGAACTGCCAGGAGTGCCAATTGTCCCTCTTCCGGCAGTATTCCCTGCAGCGATAAATAAAGTAATGTCATTGTAAACCATCTCATTAGCCATCCTATTTACGCTATCTTCTTCTGAAGAAGTCCATTCAATTATGCCAAATGCTCCTAAAGACATCGATGCTGCTCTAATGTTAAACTGATACCTATTATCAATAGTCCATTGCATTCCTGCCATTACTACAGCAAACGAGCCAGATCCACCTGAATCAAGCACTTTGACACCGACTAATTTTGCTTGTGGCGCCATTCCTGGATTATCATAAGTTGGAGCTCCTGTTCCAGCGGTTGTACCAGCACAATGAGAGCCGTGGCCTTGGTCATCATAAGGAAATACTTCTGTACCATTTATTAGACTTGGATTATTTACAGGGTCGTAGAAAGCAACAACTTTTGGATCATTAGTAGAGTTGTCATCATCTTGATCATCCAAACTTGCATGATTACCATCAATTCCAGTATCGATTATTGCAACTGTTGTTCCCGAACCATCATAGCCTGTTTGCTGCCATGCAGTATCCACGCCGTGAAGTGCAACTGCATCACCATTTTGGATTGTCATAATCCCATCTAATTCCAACATTACAACACCAGGAAGTTGGGTTGTTTTATCGAGCAAAGAAACTGGCAATCTACCAGCCAGCGCATCGATTCCAGGGAGATAAAATTGATGCTCATAAGATACTTCGGTTTCTAACATCAATACATCTTGAGCATCGGGGGTGTGATCAAAATCAACTATTATTGGTAAAGTGCCATCTTGTAATAATATAGGATTATCGATATGCTTCTCAATCATATCACCAATCCCGTTCTTATTTCTGTCAACTGTTGTTTCAACCCACCAACCTTCTTCTTGATTATCACTAATTTCTGCATTAGCAGGAATTATTGTTCCAAGTGAAGGCATCAAAATAAGTAATATCATAGCAATGGAAATTAAGTTGCTCATCTTTCTCAATATAGCACCAACTACGGCGAAAGGCTACTGATTAATCAATAATTTGTATTTCAGTTGACAATGAAAATCAATCACGCCAAGTTGCAAAATCTATAGAAAGGGGCATTAGGTTGGCTTTTATATCTAAACTTGGATAAGCACCCCAATATGACTCGCGCAACTCTTGATTAGCAGACATACAGGCTTCAACATCTGCAGGTCTATCTGACAAAGATTCTGTTTGATTTAAGTGAGCAATGATTGGCTCCATATTTGACAAATTAACTAACCCCCAACCTGTTTGGGTGCAGGGCATTACGGGAGAAATTGGCATAGTCCCAGAAGTTGGATCCCATCCAAAACTTGGGTACCAAGCTGAAAGATTAATGGCTTCTCTAATTTGTGAATTTGAGACGGTAAAGTTATCTCCGTAAACCAAATTACCATCTCTTTGGTCTGAAGCACCTGAACTATTATCATTATATTCAGACCTCAAACTTTGCAGTACAAATGAAATAATACCTGCAGTTCTTGGAGTAGCAAATGATGTACCAGAGGTTTCATGATATCCATCGATATCGTCATGGTTGGGTAAATATTGAGTCCAATCTGCAGAAATATCAGGATATGAACCAGACATGATTTCTTTTTGGTCATCGCCTTCTTCAGCATAACCTGCGATACCTATTGACCACGGAGGACCTGCTGTTGCATCTTGAATTGCTGGAGACGGTGAATTATCTGCAGCACCTGTGTGTAGCTTATTGTTATCAACAACAGCCACCTTAGTAGCATCTTCAATACCTGGAACTGGAATAGAACCTATCGCACCAAATGAAGTAGTAATTACATCGACTAATGGTTGATTAGCAGCAGCAAGAACCGCTTCTGAACTAAATCCTTCAACAAAGAAAATTACTGCATCTGGATTGGCATCGATAACCGAACCAGTAACCGCAGTCCCATGACCATCTGAAGGGTCATCAAGAATCAAAATATTACTATCTCCATCAGGAGACGTACCTATTATTTTTGTACCAGGGAAATAAACAATATCTGTAGCGTTTAAAGTGTCCCAGCAACTCTCCTTATCTGCATCGTAGCGTTCTTGCCAAGTACCTTCAAAAGTTATTTCACAGACTTTGTTTACTCCTAAATCATCAAGTAACCACTGAGGGTATGTTTCATTAGTTCTGAAATGATCGTGGTATACATTGATACCTGTGTCAACTGGAGCGATTACTGAAAATGCACGCCACTCATTTGATGATGATGTTTCAATACTTTCCTTTTGCACTATTTGATTTGGAGAATAAGCAAATACGACAAAAATAGCGCTTACTAATAATGTTGCAATCAATATAGCAATCATGTTTTGAGACTTGGGTTCTTCAACCATTAATTCAGCCTCAAGTACATCCGCCATGGTTGGTTGTAATTGATTTGTTAAATGAATATAACTTTCATTTGTATACTGAAAAATTTTGGTTATATTGAAAGATGATTGTTTTTTAGCGTGAGTATGGAGGATGTATTCGACACATCACATCTTCCATTTAGCATGCCAATTCGTAAATATTCATTATCCCAAGAATGGCGCAATCTAACTTTTCTTCATTGGGCAGTAGAAAAAGATAAATTAATCAAATACATTCCAAACGACTTGGAACTTGATATTTATGAAGGAAAAGCATATGTTGGAGTGGTTCCTTTTGAAATGAAAAAAGTTAGGCCAAGAGGATTACCAAGTATTCCGATAATCTCTAACTTTCCTGAGTATAACATCCGAACTTATGTCAAAAAAGACGGCATTTCTGGAGTTTTATTCCTAACTTTAGAAGCCAAGAGTTTGATTACATGTTTTCATGCACCTCGAGCTTATGGATTGCCATATAATTATGCTAAAGGAAAAGTAAGACTAAACGAAAAATCAATTTCATGGGAATCATCTAGAAATAAGGGAGCATTGAAATTATCAGGTATCACTACAGATATTGGTAAGAAGCAACAGGCCAAAAAAGGCTCATTGGAGGAATTTTTATTTGAGAGATATAGCCTATATGCCGAACACAAAGGATGTTTAAAGAGAGCATATACTCATCATAACAAATGGAATTTCAATCCTGCGAAGGTGAAAATTTTCACAAATACGCTTACTGAAAATTATGATTTGGGTATCAAAGATACTTTAGCACCTGATTTGGTTCATTTTAGTAAGGGAGTTAAAGTTAGAACTTGGAATGTAGAAGTTGCGCAAAGAATTGGCGAAGATAAAAATCGAGATTTTTTATTCTTGGATGGAGATTGTGGCTTGTGCCATCGATTAGCGGGATTTATTGATCGACGAATAACTAAAAATGCAAATCTAGGCTACCGCCCTAACACTTCTGAAGATGCGTTAAAGGTAATCCAGTCATTACCTGATAAGTTGAAAAATATGGATACTGTATACCTAATTAGGAATGGGAAACCATTCATTCGTTCTGCTGCTGCAATTAGGTGTTTACTATACATGAAATGGTATTATAGAATGTGGTATCCATTTTGCTGGCTTGTACCACTGCCAATCAGAGATTTATGTTATCGGTTAGTTGCCAAATTTCGTCATAAGATTTTCAAACGCCCGGAAATATGTACGTTTAGAATTGATTAGATATAAACTAAAAATCTAATTCATATCCGCCGTGTTCAAATGCTTGACCCATATGGGTTAGGCATGGACGACAAGGCCCTTCGCATGGTATGGATTGATTTGGAAATGACAGGTCTGGACATAGAACAAGAATCAATTATAGAAATCGCAACAATTATCACCGATGGAGATTTAAATATCTTAGCAAATGGCCCAAATCTAGCGATTAATGTATCTGAAGAATTGATTAACGGCATGGATGAATGGAATACTACACATCATCATAGTAGCGGTTTAGTAGACCGGATAAGAAACGAGGGCGTCTCTATAGAGAATGCAGAATTAAAGACTCTAGAATTCATAAAACAATGGGTCGAGCCAAACACTGCTCCTTTATGTGGCAATAGTATTTGGAATGACCGAAAATTTCTAGAAAAAGAAATGCCACTGGTAGCAGATTATTTGCACTACAGAATGGTTGATGTCACTTCTATCAAAGAGGTTGCTAGAAGATGGTATCCCCAAATTGAAGGTTTTGAGAAAAAACTTTCTCACTTAGCTCTTGATGATATTCTAGAATCTATTGAGGAATTGAATTACTATAGAACGGCTGTTTTCATTGAATCATGAATTTTGTCGCCAGTTTCTTTCATCTAAAGAAATCCCTTTGTGCAGTGACAATATCTGTGCAGCAACTGCAATCGCAATTTCTTCAGGTGATTCTGCACCAATGTTGATACCTATTGGACAAATCACTGAATCTAGAAGTTCTTGTTTTACATTGTTATCTAGTGCTATTTTAGAAAAGGAAGTCCATTTACTTCGACTACCGATAACTCCTAAACGAGGAAATGATTTTCCATCTGGAACCACATCATTTTGCTGGCAAATTTTCAAAAGTCCGAGAAGTCGTTCTTGATCTTCAAACCAATCATGACCCAAAAGTAAGATATCTGAAAATCTTTTTATTGTGTCAAATGTCTCTTGTTCAATGAAGTCTTGAACGCTGGAATGAATTAATTCAGAGGCCTTCGGAAATGTTTTACTATTACAGAATTCAAGCCTTGAGTCGGTAACTGAATGACGCCAGTTGAGTGAATTAATCGCTGAAGATAAAGCATTTGCACAATGTCCCCCCCCCATCATTAGCACATGAGGAGATGGAATTATCACTTCAATTGACAAGGTTACTCGGCCCCCACATAATGAATCTAAAGGTTGTACTTCATAGCCCTTCGCACTTTTATTTAAACCAAATGTATGCATTTCACCATATGGTTCCCAGTATTCAAAGAGCATTTCCCGACATCTAGTTAATACTTTCATTTCTAAGCCTGCACCCCCTACTGTGCCATGAAAACCTTCTAATCCCTCTGCAATTGCAAGCTTAGCACCAATCTTTCCAGGTACACTGCCAGAAGTTTGAATCACACTGGCTAAAACAACACGCCTTCTTTGCGCTAGCTGGTCTAAGGTCCAAGCCAACGTTTCGTTCGACATGTACTGGGCTAATACTCTTTACAAATACCATTTACGCTTCAAAGTTCAATAAAAAAATCAGCATTTTCGACCAATTTTAATTTATCTTCATCAGTATCGATATTTAGAGATAATAACGAATTGCTAATTGAAACTGCATCAAAATTTACTATTTGTTTCAATGATTCGTCATCATTTGCAGATAAGATATTATGTAAGTCATCTGTTACTAAAGAAACTGGGTGTCCATTTATCACGCCGTCGGTTAAACAAGAAGATTTTTGTTGCTCTAATAATTTAGTAATATGTGATGCTTTCCAACCAGGTCTATCTACTGGACACATAATCACTCTATTTGGCATTCTTCCCCATTCTGTTAATAATGAATTTATACCAACCTTTAGACTGCCTGTTCGTCCATTTTCTGGATTCTTGTTGACTACTATAGTTGCTCCACAGGAAACCAAAAGTGCATCAAATTGTAAGTCATGATTTACTACAACGATTATTGGTTCACAACCCGCTTTTTTTAACTTCATTATCGAATGCTCAAGAAGAGTTTTACCTAAAACTTGAACCAATGCTTTAGGCTCTCCAAGCCTCTTACTTCTTCCCGCACTCAAAATTATTGCTGGGTCTTTTTTATTCAATACAAAACCTCAAATTAAGTATTATAGATCCTTAGTAATCTCACGACCAATGATCATCCTTTGAACTTGAGATGAACCTTCATATATTTGCATCACTTTTGCAGCACGCATTAGTCTTGCAACTGGATATTCTTCAGAATAGCCATATCCACCAAATACTTGTACTGCATCTGTAGATACCTCCATAGCAGTATCTGCTGCGAATCTCTTTGCATGTGCTGCTGATTCTGTATTTCTTATCCCATTATCTGATTCAAAAGCCGATTTCCATGTTAGCATTCTAGATGCTTCAATTTTTGTTTTCATATCTGCCAGCATAAACTGAATTGCTTGGTGTTTATGAAGCGGCTTTCCAAAAGTCATTCGCTCATTGGAATACTGTAAAGCATATTCGTAGGATGCATTCGCTAATCCTGTAGCGTGTGCTGCTATGTTTGGTCGACTCAAATCAAATGCTTTCATTGCATTCATCCAGCCACCTGATTCGCTACCACCTAC